>ENA-ORCV01000058-ORCV01000058.1-marine-metagenome-genome-assembly--contig:-NODE-58-length-254945-cov-6.756949_pt1 | contig 254945 bp, 231 predicted proteins | sample MGYA00237779_ERZ508509 | MGnify/ENA primary metagenome ERZ508509 (study PRJEB26180, sample SAMN06268772) | marine metagenome | isolation source: Bioluminescent Bay, La Paraguera, Puerto Rico | place... | reverse complement strand
CCCCTGCAGGTCGAGCAGGCAACTACCATGATTTAATTACGGTGTCCGGGAACGTCAGTACAGCCCAGACCCCTTTTTCGGTTCTCAAACAAGCCTGTCCTAATCGGCTAGTCTCATTGGAGTAGAGGTGCGAATAGATAAGGTCATATCGGGCAATGTGCCTCCGGTGAAATTATTCGAGGCGGAAAATCTTTCAGATTTAGTAGTCATAGCAGGCCCAAACGGTGTTGGAAAATCGCGTCTTATAAATGCGATGCTGAATTACTTTCAGTCATTTAATCAGCCCGGGACCTCTTTCGACATTGTCGCCACATGTCCAGAAGAAAGTAAGGCATGGGGGAAGGATCGCTTAGTCACATCGAATGCCGAGGATGCTCAGAAGCTGAGAGCACTGCTACAACAGCAGCAAAAAAGGCGAAACCTTAAAAGCTCGATAATTTATTACGAAAGTGATCGAAGCATTCAGAAAATTGCCCCCTTGAAGTTCCAGTGGGAATTTGCAGACCCTTGGGAGGAGTCGGTTGGACAAGGTTTTTGTTTTAACCCTTTAAAAAGCCGATGGCAAGACACAATCCATGCCATTTTCAAGAAGATTCAAAGCCAGAAATCCTCTATTGCTTCAAGGGCAATACAACTTAAGAGTGCCGGCCATGCGTCTATGAATCTAGAGTTCTCTGACCCACTTGATCCGTTTCGAGATGCATTCTCGAAGCTACTAGGTCCGAAACGTTTGGTTGGCGCGGATGTTCAAAAGCAAACACTGATTTATGCAGAGGGCGATAGAGAGGATGACGTCAAGACTCTTAGTAGTGGCGAGAGAGAAGTACTCAACATTATTTTCGACTTTATACTCAGAAAGCCCAGTGATTGCGTCGTCTTCTTCGATGAACCCGAACTACACCTGCATCCAGAGTTGCTTCATAAGCTTATTACTACGCTTAGATCCGTAGGTAAAAATAACCAGTTCATACTGATCTCACATTCGCCATCTGTTATATCTGCCTCGCTTGAAGACTCAGTAATTTTTTTAACTCCACCCAAACCAGACGGGTCCAACCAAGCGGTTCTTGTAAAACCTGATGATACGACATCGACTGCCCTACACAAGCTTGGTCAATCCATTGGTGTAGTCGCACTCGGACACAAAATTGTCTTAGTAGAAGGCAATGAGGCAAGCTTAGATAAGCAGACCTATGGTCAAATTCTGGAGAATAAGCACTCAAATATTGTCCTTCAGCCGGTTGGTGGAAAAGATCAACTTTTGTCGTTTGAATCAATCCTCGACGATATCTTGAATCGCACAATATGGGGTGTCGATTTCTACATGCTCGCTGATAGGGACGCTGCTCCTGCAGGACATACCCCAGAAGAGATGACACAGCGTTCTAACGGACGCTTTATAGTACTTGAGCGATATCACCTAGAAAATTATTTCTTACATCCGCGTGTCTTAGCTATGTGCTTCGAGGAACAAGAACCAGACGATTCTTGGTTACGAGACGAGTTGGTAATTCAAGCCAAGTTACTGGAGATCGCACGCTCATTTCTGAGCTATGCGACTGCGCTCATCGTCTCAAAGCATGTTCGGATGAGTGTCGGAAATGTCTCACTAATGCCTCGTGCATGCGTTGACAAGTCCGAACCAGAATTGGCACAAATGATCCTTAGAACTCAGGCAACCGAGAAATCACGAATATTGACGTCAATGAACGATGAGGCTACACAGCTTCTAACGCAACAAACGTATCAACGTCTTCAAACGTCTTTGGCGGACGGCAGCTGGATAAACGAGGTTCCTGGAAAGCCAATTTTGGCGAAGTTTGCTGGCGCTGCAAAAATCCCTGTTGGGCGATTGAAGTCTCTCTATATAGCAAAGAATGCCGAGAAGCAGCTGGGCGCATTTGCCGAAATCGAAAAAATATTCCAGCAATGGGCTATGTAACTAATAGCGCATAACGGTCGTTCATGCCGGGACGTTGTGCTTCGCACACTGTTAGGTGTTGACCTGATCAAGCCGCCTTCACCGCCACCGTCTGATTAATCAATTTCTGCAACTCCGGCACACAGGAACCACAATTGGTACCAGCATTCAGGCATTTGCCGATATCCTCAGTCGTCCGTAAATCCTGTTCCTGAATAGCACGTGTGATGACGTTGCGTCCCACGCCGAAGCAGGAACAGACCAGCGGGCCGGTATCCGCCCTCGGATCGGCCGGCTTGCCGACCAGCAGGCCGACGCGGTCCAGGTCTTCCAGCTTCTCCTTCTCGAACAGGCCGGACAGCCAGGCGCGGCTGGGCAGGTCTGGTCGCGGTGAGACGAATACGCAGGTTTCGATACGCTCGTCCTTGACCAGGGCCGCGCGGTAGAGGCCGGCATTCATGTCGCAGACTTCCAGTACGTCGTCTTCGGGCGAGTTGGATTCGAGCATGGCCCGGCCCCAGGCGGTCCAGTCGCGCACACGGCCGCGGCCGGCGATTTCGTAGCGGTAGAACTTCTTGCCCTGCACTTTCACCCAGTAGACGTTGTTACGGATATCCAATGGCTTGCGTGACAGCACAAAGCCATGCCAGTCCACCAGGAAAGGCTCGATACGCACGGGGGTGTGCTTGAACTCCGGCTCACCGGATACCGGGTCAACGACCGGATTCACCAGGGCGCCGACGCGTGCATCCGAGGCGGTCTGGCCGTTCCAGTGAATGGGCACAAACAGCACGCCGCGCGGGATTTCGCCGGTGGCATCCACCCGCGCCACCAGGTTGCCCCATTCGCTGCTCACCCGCGCCAGGGCGCCGTCCTGAATGCCGTAGAGCATGGCGTCATGCGGATGCACCTGCACAAACGGCTCCGGCAGATGGCTGCCCAGACGGGGCGCACGGCCGGTGCGGGTCATGGTGTGCCACTGGTCGCGGATGCGGCCGGTGTTGAGCACCAGGGGATATTTGTCGCTGGGCGCATGCGCTGGCGGTTTGGGTTCGGTGGGGACGAAGTGTGCCTTACCGTCGGCGGTATAAAACTTTTTGTCTGTGAACAATCTTGCCGTTCCGGTTGGGGTTTCACCCCCTCCCCGGCCCTCCCCCGTCAAGGGGGAGGGAGATGAGGGAAGCACCGGCCACTGGATGGGTTCCAGGGCGTCATATTCTTCGCGGCTCATGCCGGCCAGTCCGGCGATGTTGAAACAACGCTGGCCGTCGTTTTCATGGCCGGACAGGCGGGCGAATTCATCAAAGATTTCGTGGGGGGACTGATAGTCAAAACCCTCGAAGCCCATGCGTCTGGCGACTTCGCTGATGATCCACCAGTCGGCTTTCGCTTCGCCGGGCGCATCGAAGAATGCACGCTGACGGGATATGCGGCGCTCGGAATTGGTCACCGTGCCGTCTTTTTCGCCCCAGCCCAGAGCCGGCAGTTTGATATGCGCCAGCTCCACGGTATCGGTGTTCGGGATGACGTCGGAGGCCACCACCAGTTCGCAGCGCTTGAGAGCTTCGCGCGCCACGTTGGCATTGGGCAGGCTGACCACCGGGTTGGTGGCCATGATCCACACGGCCTTGATCTGCCCGGCCTCTATCGCGTTAAACAGGTCAACGGCCTTCAGGCCGGGTTTGTCGGCCATGGCCGGGCTGGCCCAGAAACCCTGCACCAGGTCCCGGTGCGCGGCGTTGCCGATGTCCATGTGACAGGCCAGCATGGTTGACAGGCCGCCCACCTCGCGCCCGCCCATGGCGTTGGGCTGGCCGGTGATAGAAAACGGGCCCATGCCCGGCTTGCCTACCCTGCCCGTGAGCAGATGGCAGTTGATGATGGCATTGACCTTGTCCGTGCCCTGCGACGACTGGTTCACGCCCTGGGAAAACAGCGTCACGGTCTTGTCGGTGTCGGCAAACCATTGATAGAAGGTTTTGACATCGGCCTCGCGCAGGCCGCAGTCCACGGCCACGGCCGCCACATCCGGTGCGCTGAGCTTGGCGGTCTTGAGGGTTTCCTCGCTGCCGCTGCAATGGTTGTTGACGAAGTCGACGTCCATGCGCCCATGCTCGTGCAGCCAGGTCAGCAGACCGTTGAACAGCCGCACATCCGCACCGGGATTGATGGACAGGTGCAGGTCGGCAATTTCGCAGGTGGCGGTACGACGCGGATCGATGACCACGATTTTCATCTGCGGGCGCGCCTGTTTGGCCGCCGCGATACGCTGGTAAACGATGGGATGGCACCAGGCGGTATTCGAACCGGTCAGCACGATCAGGTCGGCTTCATCCACATCCTCGTAACTGTTGGGCACCAGGTCGTTGCCGAAAGCGCGCTTGTAGCCCATCACGGCGGAGGACATGCACAGCCGGGAATTGGTGTCGATGTTGGCCGAACCGATGTAGCCCTTCATCAGCTTGTTGGCCACGTAATAGTCTTCGGTGAGCAACTGGCCGGACACGTAAAACGCGACCGATTCCGGGCCGTAGACGTCGATGATGCGCTTGAAGCCCTGGGCCACCTTGTCCAGCGCCGTATCCCAGTCGCTACGCGCGCCGTTGACTACCGGATGCAGCAGACGGCCCGCCAGATCAACGGTTTCGCCCAGCGCCGAGCCCTTGGAGCACAGGCGGCCGAAGTTGGAGCCGTGATCCGGATCGCCTTCGACTTCAACGCCGCCCTGCCCGTCCGGGCGCGCGAGCACACCGCAGCCGACGCCGCAGTAGGGACAGGTGGTTTTGATTGCTTCCTGCTTGCTCACTATAAAACCTTTAAATCATCCACAGATTTCACAGATTACACAGATTCAATGCTGTTTATTTTTTATATATATCAAGTCGTTACAAAGCTTCTTCTGAACTGAAAGAAGAAGCTTTGCTTATGGATGCATGTACCTGACAATCTGTGAAATCTGTGTAATCTGTGGATAGTCTTCACGCCGCTTCCGTTTCGGCCGCTGCGAACGCCTTGCCGAAGATCAGTACATCGCGAATATCGGAGATGTCGGCGCCATCAATCATCAGATCGTAATACCACGAGCCGTCTGCCACATCGCCGTAAAGCACGGCACCGGCGATCTTGTTGTCTTTGAGGACAAGCCGCTTGTAGATGCCGCGGCGCAGATCGCGGAACACGATTTCTTCGGTGCCTTCCTCGCCAACAAAATCTCCTGCCGAGAACAGATCAATGCCAGTAACTTTCAGCTTGGTGGATACGGTTGAACCCTTGTACTTGCTGTACCCCATACAGGCCAGATGATTGGCGCAGACTCTGGCCTGCTCCCACAACGGCGCCACCAGGCCGTAGGTGGCATGGCGATGCTGCACGCATTCGCCCACGGCGTAGATCGAGGGATCATAGGTTTGCAGTGTGTCGTCCACCAGAATGCCGCGCTCGCATTGCAGGCCGGCTGCCTGGCCCAGTTCCGTATTGGGCCGGATACCCACCGCCATGACCACCAGATCGGCCTCGACTTCGCTGCCGTCCTTGAAGCGCAGACCGGTAACTCTTGTCTCGCCCAGGATTTCCTCGGTGGCCGCCTGCATGCAGAATTTCAGGCCGCGCTCTTCCAGTGATTTGCGCAGCATTTCCGCGGCCGGTTTGTCGAGCTGGCGCTCCATCAGGGAATCCAGCAGATGCACCACGGTGACTTCCATGCCCCGCTTCATCAGGCCATTGGCGGCTTCCAGACCCAATAGCCCGCCGCCGATGACCACTGCCTTTTTCATGGTCTGGCTGGCTTCCAGCATGGTATTCACGTCGTGAATATCGCGGAACGTGATTACACCCTCCAGCTTGTGGCCGGGCACCGGAATAATGAAGGGATTGGAACCGGTGGCGAGCAACAGGCGGTCGTATTCCACTTCCAGGCCCGATTCGGAAACCACCACTTTCGCATCACGCCGGATTTCCGTCACCGGATCACCGGCATGCAGACGAATGCCATTGGCTTCGTACCACTCCGGCGTATTGATCATGATTTCATCAATGGTCTTTTCACCCGCCAGCACGGGAGACAGCAGGATGCGGTTGTAATTGCCATGCGGCTCGGCGCCGAAAACCGTGATGTCGTACAGGTCGGGTGCCAGTTTCAGCAGCTCCTCGACTGTACGCATCCCGGCCATGCCGTTACCGATGACAACCAGCTTTCTACGTTCCATCAACCTTGCTCCGGATCCCTTTCTTACACGCATTCACATCTGTGAAATCTGTGTAATCTGTGGACTGCTATCTTTAAGCCGCGCGTTCCATCACGCCTTCGCCCAGCCTGACCTCGACACGCCCGTTGCTCACACGTATTTCGTGAACATTCACGGAGTAACCGGCGTCTTCGAGACACACACCGTCTTGCAGACAGTAATGGTGCTTGTAGATGGGCGAAGCAACGACGACCTTGCCGCCGAGGTCACCAACCAGGCCGCGTGACAGCACATTGGCGCTGCTGGCCGGGTCATAATTGTCGATGGCGTAGAGTTCATCGCTGCCCAGCAAGCGGAAAATCGCTACCTGGTGGCCCTGGATAAGTGCGCCGACACCCGTATTGGGCACGATGTCGTCGATACTGCAGATATCTACCCAGTTCATGCTGCTTTCTCCTTCAATTCTTCGCGCTCGTCCTCGGTGGCGGGCCGGATCTGGCCCCGTTCCTGGACAAACACGACATTGCTGTCATTGGATTCCGAATTCACGAAATGCCGGAAACGTTTGAGCTTCTCCGGGTTTTCAATGGTCTTTTTCCATTCGCATTCGTAGGTATCGACCAGCATCTGCATCTGGGCTTCAAGCTCTTCGCCGATGCCCAGCTTGTCTTCGATGACCACTTCCTTGAGGTAATCCAGCCCGCCTTCGAGATTCTCCAGCCAGCGTGCAGTGCGCTGCAGCCGGTCGGCCGTGCGGATATAGAACATGAGGAAGCGGTCCACGTACTTGATCAGGGTTTCGTCATCCAGATCGGTGGCAAACAAATCCGCATGGCGGGGCTTCATGCCGCCATTACCGGCCACATACAGATTCCAGCCGTTCTCGGTTGCAATGACGCCGACGTCTTTCACCTGCGCCTCGGCGCACTCACGCGTACAGCCTGAAACAGCGAACTTGAGCTTGTGCGGTGAACGGATGCCGCGGTAGCGCTCTTCCATCAGGATGGCCATGCCCACGGAATCCTGTACGCCATAGCGGCACCAGGTGGAGCCTACGCAGGATTTCACCGTACGCACGGCCTTGCCGTAGGCATGTCCGGACTCGAAACCGGCGTCCACCAGTTCTTTCCAGATCAGCGGCAGCTGCTCTACACGCGCACCGAACAGGTCAATACGCTGGCCGCCGGTAATCTTGGTGTAAAGACCGAATTTCTTTGCGACCTCGCCCAACACAATCAGCTTTTCGGCAGTGATTTCGCCGCCGGGCACGCGTGGCACCACCGAATAGGTGCCATCCTTCTGCATATTGGCCATGAAGTAGTCATTGGTGTCCTGCAGCTGTGCCAGATGCGGTTCGATGACATGTTCATTCCAGGTGGTGGCCAGAATTGAGGCTACCGCAGGCTTGCAGATGTCGCAGCCCCGGCCGTTACCGTGCTTGCCGAGCAGGTCCTCGAAGCTGCGGATTTTCTCCACACGCACCATGTGCTCGAGTTCCTGACGGGAATATTCGAAGTGCTCGCAGATATGGTTGTTGACCTCAACGCCCCGGGCCTTGAGTTCGGCGTTCAGCACGTCCTTGACCAGGGCCGCACAACCACCACAGGAGGTCGCGGCCGCGGTGCAGGACTTCAGGTCGCCGACCGTCATGCAGCCGCCCTCGATCGCCGAGGCCAGATCGCCTTTGCTGACGTTGTTGCAGGAACAGATCTGGGCCGTCGCCGGCAGCGCATCCACGCCCAGTGCGGGTTTGGCCATGCCGTCCAGGCTGGGCAGAATCAGGGCTTCCGGATGTTCGGGCAGCTCGATGTCGTTCAACATCATCTGCAGCAGATTGCCGTAGTCCTCGGCGTCACCCACCAGAACGGCGCCCAGCAGGCGCTTGTCGTCTTCGCTGATGACCAGCTTCTTGTAAATGCGCTGACGCTCATCGACATAAACACAGGACTTGGAACCCTGGGTTGCGCCCTGGGCATCGCCGATGGAGGCCACATCAACGCCCATCAGTTTCAGCTTGGTGCTCATATCAGCACCGGCGAATTCATTTTCGCTTTCCAGCAAATGATCCACTGCTACGCGGGCCATGTCGTAACCGGGCGCCACCAGGCCAAAGATCTTGCCGTCCCACAGGGCGCACTCGCCAATGGCGTAGATGCTCTTGTCCGTCGTCAGGCAGCTGTTATCAATCACGATACCGCCACGAGGACCGACTTCCAGTTCGCATGCGCGAGCCAGTTCGTCACGCGGACGAATGCCGGCCGAGAACAGAATCACATCCGTTTCCAGGGACTCGCCGTCGGCGAAGCGCATCACATGCTTGCAGCTTTCACCCTGTTCGATGCATTGGGTGTTTTTCCCGGTATGCACCTCGACGCCGAGTTCCTCGATCATCTTGCGCAGCATGCGGCCGCCGCCGTCGTCCACCTGAACTGTCATCAGACGCGGCGCAAATTCGACCACATGGGTTTTCAGGCCCATGTCTTTCAGCGCCTTGGCCGCTTCCAGACCCAGCAGGCCGCCGCCAACCACGGCACCTACTCTGGATCGTGAGCCGGCTTCGGTGATTGCCTCCAGATCCTCGATGGTGCGGTAGACAAAGCAGTCTTCCCGCTCGGCACCCTCGACCGGTGGAACGAAGGGGTAGGAACCCGTGGCCAGGACCAGCTTGTCGTAGGCAACCTGCTTGCCCTGCGCCGACTGCACCACTTTGGCCTCACGGTCGATCGCCACTGCCTTGTCATTCAGGTGCAGTGTGATGCCGTGCTTTTCGTAAAAACCCTCTTCTACAAGCGAAAGCTCATCTGCGCTCGTACCACTGAAGTAGGCAGACAGATGCACGCGATCGTAAGCCACACGGGGCTCTTCGCAGAAGGTGATCAACTCGTAATCATTCCGCTGGCCGCTTTGCTCAAGCTTCTGAACCAGCAGTTCCAGATACTTGTGACCGACCATTCCGTTGCCGATCACGACAATAGATTTCTTGGAAGACATGGAACTCTCCACAGCGTATGTCTCTGGCACATAAGTAGCAAAGCCTGTGCCATGTTTTAAATACACTGATAATCAATAAGTTAGGATGTTTTTCATGGTCAATTATGTTGCACCGCAATAGTGCAATGCACCGCGATAAACATCGAGATAAAAAAGTGAGGGGGCTCACTCACGTGGGCCCCCTCGGACTTGGGATGAAACATCCCAAGCTGTGGAGATCGTCTCTCCGTTACAGCGGATCAGGCCGCCACAGGTTCCGGCTCGGCGCCGGAGGAACTCTCTGCCTTGCGGGAGGCCACAGCCGCCTTCAGGTTCTTGTCTTCCTGGGCCAGCACTTCGGGCGAAAAACGCACCAGCAGCGCACAGAAGGAAGCACAGACCACAAACATGCCGAGGTACAGCAGGCCCTGCTGATAACTCAGTGATTCAGTCTTGAACAGGAACCCGGCAGCAACCGCACCGGCATTACCACCCGCGCCGACGATACCGGCCACAGCGCCCAGGGCCTTGCGGTTCATAAAAGGCACGATGCCGTAAGTGGCACCTTCGGACATTTGCACGAACAGGCTGAAGAGCACCATGGTCGCCACGGCGATCACCAGCACGCTCATCTGCGAGAACAGCATGAGAGCACAGCCTTCCAGCAGCAGCACGGCGAACAGGAAGTACACACGGCCTTTCAGTCCGGCCTTGAGCGCGAACCTGTCAGAGAAGTAACCACCCAGGGTACGGGCGAAGATATTCATCAGACCGAACAGGCCCGCAATAATGCCGGCGGTCTTCAGATCCAGCTCAAAGTTATCGAAGTAGTAAATCGCCGCTATGTTGTTGATGGTCAGTTCAACGCCGAAACAGGCGCCATAGACCACGAACAATGCCCACACCCGGTAATCCGAGGCGGCGGCCTTGAAGGTGCTGAATGCACTGTGCTCGTTCTTGGCCTCGGGCATATGACCGGCAGCGCGCAGATCACCGTAATTGCCATCCGGCGAATCCTTGGTCACGAAGAAGTAGGCAATGCCCAGCAGGAACAGGATGACGCCCGGCACGATCATGGCAATACGCCAGCCGGCAGCCTCACTCACGCCGAACATCATCACCGCCGCGAATACCAGAGGCATCACCATCTGCGTAACACCGCCGCCGAGGTTACCCCAGCCGGCCGTCGTGGCGTTGGCAGTACCCACCACGTTCGGCGCGAACATCACCGAAGTGTGGTACTGGGTAATGACAAAGGAAGCACCGATAGCACCAATGGCAAGACGGAACAGCAGGAAGCTTTCGTAACTGTCTGCCAGACCGATGCTCATGACCGGTATCGAGCCCAGGATAAGCAGACCGGTGTAAGCCTTGCGCGGGCCGATCTTGTCACACAGCGGGCCGATAATAAGACGCACAATGACGGTGATGGCCACCGAGGCAATGATCGTATTACCGATCTGCGCCTTGGTCAGCATCAGGTCTTCACGTACCACCGCCATCAGCGGTGCAATACCAAACCAGCCGAAGAAGCACATGAAAAACGCGAACCATGTCATATGGAAGGTTCGCATTTGAATGCTCTTCAAGTTGAATAGATTTATGGCCGTAGCCTTATTAGTAGATTCCACAGATCACCCCTCGTTGGGAAATTGCCAAAACCATTCGCTTTCGCGATTAGGCCTCTTAAAGCAACCCCTGTGCCAACTTGATTATTTTGTTTATATTCTGATAGTTACGTTTGATTTTTGAGTGTCGGGACGGACTGTGAAAATCAGGTTTTTGCCTCCTGATCCAGCAAAGTTGCACCAGAAAACTGCAATGACGGAGCATTCCGGGTCACAAACTGAAGTTATCAGCCCGACAGACTATAATGCGGGCAATAACAAACTCGTCACTTGATCTGCTGGAGAGAAAATGAAGCGTTCAATCGTAACCCTGCTGGCGTGCCTGCTGGCCTCCGCCTGTGCTTCCATACCGCGAGATACGCAGCCAGAGCCGCAGATGCTGTATTTCGATACAGACAGCGCGCAACTGCGCCCGGCCTCCACCGCCTATCTGGATCAACTCTCGGATTATCTGAACAAACACCCGGATTACGATGTAGTGATTGAAGGCTATACCGACAGCACTGCATCTGATGATTACAACCTGAAGCTCTCCGAACGGCGTGCCCAGGCTGTGCAGTCACACCTGGCGGCCAATGGCGTATCACCGGAACGTACCACTTCGGTTGCCTACGGTGAGCAACGTCCTGCCGATGACAACAAGACCAAAACCGGCCGGCAGCAGAACCGCCGTGTCGTCGTCAGTGCCATTCAACGCGAGGTGCCGATGGCGGCGCCGAATGCCGGCCCACCCAAATACAATTACACCAGCACCGACCCCAGGATCGAGGGCAAGAGCTACAATAGCGGCACGCGTCCGACGCATCGATAGCCCAGTAAACAGCTTTGGATATAAGCAGTCGCCCTCATCAGAGGGCGACTTTATATTGACTGCCTGATGTCAGGCTGCAACGTACTGCGCAACCAGACTCAGTATTTCGTCGCCGTAGGCATCAAGTTTCTTCTGGCCGACACCGGATACATTGCCTAATGCATCAACGCTGCCCGGTTTCACTTTCGCGATAGCCGCCAGCGTGGCGTCATGGAAGACGACGTAGGGTGGCACTTCCAGTTCCTCGGCGGTTTCCTTGCGCCACAGACGCAGCCTTTCGAACAGGTTCTCATCTTCGCGGCTGACCAGTTCCTGGCGGCCGATTTTCACCTTGCTGCCTGAACGCTGCTTCGGCGGCTCGCGCAGTTGCAACGGGCGCTCGCCGCGTAACACTTCGCGTGCGCCCTCGCCCAGACGCAGGCCGCCGTAGCCGGAGATATCCACGCTGAGAAGGCCCATCGCCACCAGCTGGCGGAAGATGGCACTCCACTGGGATTTGTTGAACTCCTCGCCACAACCAAAGGTGGGCAGCTGTTCGTGGCCAAACTGACGCATCTTGTCGGTGTCCTTGCCCAGCAGCACGTCAATAAGATGCGCGACGCCGAAACGTTGGCCAGTGCGGTAGACGGCCGACAGCGCCTTCTGCGCGGCGACCGTGCCATCAAAGGTCACAGGCGGCGCCAGGCAGGTGTCGCAGTTGCCACAGGGCTCGGGCAGTTCATCGCCAAAATAGCGCAACAGGGTCTGCCGCCGGCAGGTGGTGACTTCGCATAAACCCAGGAGCGCGTCGAGCTTGCGCCGCTCCAGCAGCCTGCGTTCATCCGAGGCTTCACCGCTTTCCAGCATCTGGCGACGGCGCACCATGTCCTGCAGGCCGTAAAGCATCAGCGCTTCAGCCGGGGCGCCATCGCGCCCGGCGCGGCCGGTTTCCTGGTAATAGGCCTCGATGGAACTGGGCATGTCGAGGTGGGCAACAAAGCGGATATCCGGCTTGTCGATGCCCATGCCGAAGGCCACCGTGGCACACATGACCAGCCCGTCTTCCTTCAGGAAACGCTGCTGGTTGAAAGCACGGCTCTCCGACGACAGGCCTGCATGGTAGGGCAAGGCCGGGATGCCTTGTTCATTGAGCCATTCCGCCATGCTATCGGTACCGGCACGCGAGAGGCAGTAGACAATGCCCGCCTGCTTCGGGTGCTCCTTGATGAACTCGAGAATCTGCTGTTTGCCCTGGTTCTTCTCGGCGATGCGGTAGCGGATATTGGGACGATCAAAGCCGCCGATGAACGTCTGATCTTCGCCGATGCCCAGCTGTTCGCATATTTCCTTGCGCGTCGGTGCATCCGCGGTCGCCGTCAGCGCCAGGCGCGGCACATCGGGATAGCGTTGTACCAGCCGCGCCAGTTCGCGGTATTCCGGACGGAAGTCATGGCCCCATTGCGAAACACAATGCGCTTCGTCGATAGCAAACAGGGTAATCCTGGCGCGATCCAGCAGGGTCAGGGTGCGTTCCTGCAGCAGACGCTCCGGCGCGCAATAGAGCAGGTCCAGCTCACCGTTGATGATGCCCTGCTCCACTTCAGCTTGTTCCGCCGGCGCGAGACTGGAATTCAGGCAGGCAGCATTGACACCATTGGCGCGCAGTGCGGCCACCTGATCCTGCATCAGCGCGATCAGTGGCGAGACCACCACGGCCGTGCCCTCCAATGCCAGTGCCGGCACCTGGTAGCACAGCGACTTGCCGCCGCCGGTAGGCATGATGACCAGCCCGTGCCGGCCCGCCATCAGGTTATCGATCACCGCCGCCTGCTCACCACGAAAGCTGTCGTAGCCGAAGGTTTCCTGCAGGATCGACAGCGGGGTCATCAGCTTGAACTGTCCCGCCAGTTGGCGTGCGCGTCCCAGAACGCAACCGCCTGGCGATACTCGTCACGGTTGATCAGTACGCCCGAGCCGCCTTCCTCAACGCCAAGGGCATTGCGCATCATGGTGATGGGATTCAGAGGCGTCGGTTCGGGTGTGAGCGTGCCCAGGCAGCCGACGACACCCCAGTCGGCCTCGATGTTATCGCCCTCTTTCAGCATCTGTTCGCGATCATAGAGAATCACGATCAGATACTCCGCCCGCGGCGCATCCAGCCCTTCGAACCAGCGCACCAGTACCGGCAGTTCTTCCGTGTTACGGGCCTCGTAACCCGAGCGCAGGAGATGGCGATTGTCGTCGGTAATAGGCACGGCGGCACATTGGGTGGTCGTCCAGTTGCGATGCACATGCAGCTTGCAGAACGGCGCATAGCCATCCAGCACCTGCTCGGGTTCGTTAGCGTTCAGGTAGGCTTCGAAAGCGACGGCATCGGTACCGGTGATGGCATTACGCCGACCGTCAGCCGGAAACAGACGCCGGCGCGCGAAACGGCTCAGGACGATGCGTTCAGGCATCAGGCCTCGGGCCGCATATGGGGGTGAGGCCGCCCGCAGCGAGCACGGCTCGATGCAGGCCGAACGACCGGCCAGGGATGGCCGGGCCGGGGGTTATTCGTGGGAAATCGCATCGCCATGGACGGCTAAGACTCAGGTCTCATGTGAGGAAAGAGTAATACATCACGAATCGAGGCGCTGTTGGTCAGCAGCATCACCAGGCGATCAATGCCGATGCCCTCGCCGGCGGCCGGTGGCAGACCGTATTCCAGCGCGCGGATGTAATCGGCATCGTAGAACATGGCTTCGTCGTCGCCAGCCTCCATGGCCTCGACCTGCTGCTTAAAGCGCTCGGCCTGATCCTCGGCATCGTTCAGCTCGGAGAAGCCGTTGGCAATCTCGCGCCCGCCGCAGAAAAACTCGAAACGGTCGGTCACTTCCGGGTTGTCGTCGTTACGACGCGCCAGCGGTGACACCTCGGTCGGATACTCGGTGATGAAGGTCGGCTGCATCAGGCGATGCTCGGCGGTCTTCTCGAACAGCTCGGTGAGCAGCTTGCCGGCACCCCAGGTGTCTTCCACCTTGGCCTTGTTGGCCGTCAGCTGCGCGCGCAGATATTCGATGTCATCCAGACGACCGGCATCGATGCCTGCGTTGTAATGCATCACCGCCTCTTTGACGGTGAAACGCGTGAAAGGCTGACCGAATTCGTAGGTATCGCCCTGGTAGTCGATGCTGGTACCGCCGGTCAGCGTCTGCACCAGACCGCGCAGCATGTCCTCGGTCAGGTCCAGCAGATCGTGATAATCCGCATAAGCCTGGTAGAACTCGAGCATGGTGAACTCGGGGTTGTGACGCGTGGACAAACCCTCGTTACGGAAATTGCGGTTGATCTCGTAGACCTTGTCGAAACCGCCCACCACCAGACGCTTGAGATACAGCTCAGGCGCGATGCGCAGGTACATATCCATGTCCAGCGCATTGTGATGGGTAGTGAACGGCCTCGCCGCAGCACCGCCGGCCAGCGGCTGCAGCATGGGGGTTTCCACTTCGACATAACCGCGCTCGTCAAGATAGTTCTGGATATAGCGGATCACGCGGTTGCGCACGCGGAACACATCGCGCGCCTCCGGATTCATGATCAGGTCCACATACCGCTGGCGATAGCGGGTTTCAGTATCCGTCAGGCCGTGCCACTTCTCCGGCAGCGGCCGCAGCGACTTGGTCAGCAGCCGGATGCTGTCGGCACGTACTGACAACTCGCCCGTTTTAGTACGGAACATGGCACCTTCAATACCGATGATGTCGCCGATATCCCAGCCCTTGAACTGCTTGTAGACCTCTTCGCCCACGGCGTCACGCTGGATAAAACCCTGGATGCGGCCGGACATGTCCTGAACCTGGCAGAAGCTGGCCTTGCCCATCACGCGCTTGGCCATCATGCGGCCTGCGATGGACACACGATGGGCGGCCGCCTCCAGCGCCTCGCCGTCCTGTTCATTGTGTTGAGCCTGCAGGTCAGCTGCCAGACTGTCGCGGCGAAAATCATTGGGGAAGGCATTGCCCTGCTCGCGTAGTTCCCTGAGCTTGCCGCGGCGCTCGGCGATGAGCTTGTTTTCGTCTTGCTGCGGGATGTTGTCGTCTGCCATTTTCAATCTCTTGGACGGAGCCTTACAGCCCCTGCTTCAAACTTTCTTCAATAAATTGATCAAGGTCGCCGTCCAGTACCGCCTGGGTGTTGCCGGTTTCCACCCCAGTGCGAAGATCCTTGATACGCGACTGGTCCAGCACGTAGGAACGAATCTGGCTACCCCAGCCGATGTCCGCCTTGCTGTCTTCCAGCGCCTGCTGATCGGCGCGGCGCTTCTGCATCTCCAACTCATACAGCTTGGCGCGCAACTGCTTCATACAGCGATCCTTGTTCTGGTGCTGCGAGCGCTCGCTCTGGCACTGGACCACGATGCCGCTGGGCTCATGCGTGATACGCACCGCAGATTCGGTGCGGTTCACATGCTGGCCGCCGGCGCCGGAAGCCCGGTAAACGTCGACGCGCAGGTCAGCCGGATTGATTTCCACCTCAAAGCTGTCGTCGATTTCCGGTGATACGAAGACCGAAGCAAACGAGGTATGACGGCGCGCGCCGGAATCGAACGGCGACTTGCGCACCAGACGATGCACCCCTGTTTCGGTCCGCAACCAGCCGAAGGCGTAATCGCCTTCCAGGCGAATGGTGGCGCTCTTGATGCCGGCCACTTCACCGGCGGAGCACTCCGTCAACTCGGTCTTGTAGCCATGCGCCTCGCCCCAGCGCAGGTACATACGCAGGATCATTTCCGCCCAGTCCTGGGCTTCGGTACCACCGGAGCCAGCCTGGATATCCAGAAAAGCGTTACAGGGATCGGCCTCGCCGGCGAACATGCGCTGGAACTCGAGTTTCTCAGCATCGGCTTCCAGCATCTCCACATCCGCTTCGATGTCGGCAATGGTGGAGGCATCATTTTCTTCGGCCGCCATTTCCAGCAGTTCGGCAGCGTCAGCAAGACTGCCCGTGCTTTTTTTCAGAGGCTGGATGACCGCGTCCAGACGAGCCCTTTCACGGCCCAGTTCCTGGGCCCTTTCCGGATTATTCCAAACGTCTGGATTTTCGAGTTCGCCTTCCACCTCAGCGAGGCGGTCGCATTTCTCTTCGTATTCAAAGATAGCTCCGCAGGTCCGCGAAGCGGTCCTGCAGAGCCTTGATCCTGGACTTTATCTGGTTGATTTCGCTCATGTTTGAACGTGGCATTGGTGAGGGCGCGTATACTACAGCATGGACTGAGCTGCGTCACGGTGATTAGCACTTGTCATGACTCCCGAAATCCGCAACGGCATTCTTCAGCACCTGTTATCCGGCAAACCCGCGGATAGTGATCTGCATGTGCTATGGGTCGCTGATTCTGGCGACGGCATCCCACCGCAACTGCAATGTGATTACTGCCCACCCGCAAGCCAGGCATTATCCGCCTTCGATCAAAGCAGTTTTGACTATGCCGTGCTGGCCGACCTGCCCGGTGATCTGGGAAAACCGACAGCAGAAGCCCTGCTGGCCAGGATGCGGGACATCAACGCGCAGCGGGTATTCTGGGTGGTACAAGCGGGTGCGCCCTGGGAAAAACAGGAAATCATGGCCCTGGGTTTCCGTGAATTGCAGCATGACGAATCAGAAGCGTTGTACGGATTCGATATCGAGAACTACAAACACACCCCAGACTGGCTGAATGCACGTCACTGGGCGAATCCCGAACGTTGGGACAAGGAGCGCTGGTGACCGCAGCCCCGTGTCGGATTAGCTGATACTGCGACCGGCATCTGCGGCGGGCGCGTAATCCCCTCCGGTCTGCCCATCGGTCGCCACCCAGAAATGGGGTAGTCCCAATTCACGCAACCAGCTGACACCTTCCTCCCGGCCTTTGAGCATCGCCACGGTGGACGCCGTGCCCGCCAGCAGACAAAGCGGTGCCGCCACGCTAACAGATGCCAGACCCTGTACGGGCCAACCGGTTCCGGGATTCAGAATATGACAGTAACGCTGTCCATCGACCAGCATATAGCGTTCATAATCACCACTGCTGGCCAGGCCGCCTGACAACAGTCCTATGCTGACAATGGCCTTCTCCGGATCTCTTGGATTTCTTATGCCCACTTGCCAGGGCTGGCCATCTGGATGTGGTCCGATAATGTGAATATCACCGCCCAGGTCCACCATGCCATGCTCGATACCCAGCTCGCGACATAGGCGCGCCACGGCATCGACGGCATATTCCTTTACAAAACCGCCGAAGTCGATTTGCATGCCGGCCAGAGGCAGACGGATATGTGTGGAAGACCATTCCACCTTGTTCCAGCCCACCAGTTGTCTTGTCTTTTCGATCTCGGACTGATCAGGCAGCACGCCGGATTTAAAGTCCCATACGCGCCTGAAAACGCCGGAAGTAATATCGAAAAGCCCCCCACTCTGCTTGTGGGCCGTATCGGCATATTCCAGCAGGCTCGCCGTTTCCGGATCAACAGGCACAGGCTCACCACCCGCCGCGGCGTTGATACGACTGGTGATACTGTCTTCGCGGTAACGAGTGTAATGGCTTTCCAGCCGCATGACCTCGGCCTGTGCCGCCTGAGCTACCCGCCGGGCTTCTGCCTCCTCAGGGGCGTAGAGGCGCAGTTCGCAAGGACCGCCCATCGCCCTGAAAGGAAAGCGCCATGCGCCAGCACCGGGCATGCTCACCACCGCCCTCTGCTCAGGCTCTAGAAGTGGCGACTGATACCGAAGGTAATGGCGTTAAATTCCACCAGCCCGGGGTTTTCGACCCTGACGCTCTTGATGGCCAGATCTGCTTCACTGGTATAACGCTCCCAGCCCAGATGAAACGCCCAGGTGCCTATCTTCTTGGTCGCCCGCAGGCGGTAGCTCAGCGCACCATAAGGGGACAACCGATAGTCACTGGAGGCAAAGCCATCACTGCGTGCGCTGTTGTAGTAAGGCGCATAGAAGAAGGCCTGTGACTGGCTGTAGTAACGCACTGAAGGAGATAGTTGCCAGTCTGCCGGCAGATTCTGGTGCCATCCCAGTTCCAGGGTGTGAGACTCGATTTCCCAGTCATCATCAAAGTAGCGATAGTCCACGTGCAACGCACCCCGCGCCGAAGGCACGAAATGCCGTAGCCGGGTCAGCCAGGCAATCGCATCACGGCCATCAGGACGATTATCCTGCACGCGGTTGCCGGCCACGAAAGCTTCCTTATACGGATCGGATAAAAAGCCATCATGACGGGTAAAGCTGAGCGTACTCTGCACCGTGGTGCGGGCGTTGAGAACCTGGGTAAACCCGGCGTATACGCTCAGGCTGTCCTTTTCGGCAGAGGTCACCCGGTTCGGATAGAGCGTCGTGCCTCCATCGGTCGGCTCCAGTTCATCATCGCTGTAACCCAGACCAACAGTGAAAGTGCGCTGCTTCGAACCCAGGTCCCATTCGCCCTCGATACCTACGTTAATGGCCCGGTAATCGTCCTCATCGGAATAGCCCAGCGACAATGACGCCGCTGAATTGTCATACAGTTTCCTGACCTTGGCGAGAATGTCGCTGCGATCATCCTCGATGGTCGCGCCACTCATCACCTGCAAGGGCTCGCCATTTGCGCCCGGCATAATGAACCATGGCGAAGCACCCGACATGGTCTCGTACATCAGGTCGACAGTGACGTCATAGCTGTCGCCCCACGGCCGCACGACACGCAACTGATGGGTGTCGATCTCATAACGCTCGACATCTCCGCCCGCATGTTTGCTGCTGGGCAGATCTTCTTCGCGGTAATTCGAGTACTGGTAATCGATACTGGTTTCCGTCACCGGATCAGCGGCGGCCGCCTTGCCTGAAATGCCCGGGAGCGAAAGCGCCGAACCCGTTAACGCCAGCAGAGCCTTGCTGGCGGGTTTGTTCTTTTTTTGCATACTCATGATCAGTTACAGCCGCAGCCACCACCACCGGCGGATGCACCCCCGGAACTGGCTTCCTTACTGAAATAGACATGCGAACGATAGGCCGCTTCTTGCGGATCAGGCTCCCAGGCCATCTCTTCCCGCGCCAGTTCGCCGCGTTCCCAGGCTTCCACTTTCTTGACGGCACAGCCACTGTTAAGACTGCCCAGCAAAAACAGGCCGCTGGTCAAAGCCATGAATCTCAGGATCAGTCGCATGGTCTCCCTCTCGCTTTTCGCCTCATTCCGTTTTATTGACGCTGTTCTCTAAGCAACGTCTCCACGGCTTCGCGGATGTCTGGTGCATCCCCCCTGCGAAACCCGTGATGAACATATCGCACAATTCCCTTTCGGTCGATCAGATAGGCCGTCGGCATACCCTGCAAGCCGTAAATCTCGGGCAGAACCCCGCCGATGTCCCGGACGACAGGATAGGAAACCGGATACTGTTTGAGAAACTTCAGGGCCTTGTCTATGTAGGCGTCCAGATTGACGGCCAATACCAGGAAACCCTGCCCGGACAGATCCTGATACATCTCGTTCATCAACGGCATCGACTGCCGGCAGGGACCGCACCATGAGGCCCAGAAATCCAGATAAATGACCTGACCGAGGTAGTCAGAAAGATTCACAGGCTGGCCACCCTTGAGCGGCATGCGTTCAAAATCAGGCGCGACCTGCCCCACGGTCACAGCGGATGCCGCGCCTGCCCATGCGGACATGTATGCAGCCACCAACAAAAGCCCAAGAGCCTGCAACAGTTTTCGGGACAAAAGGAGTTCTCGCACTAAATGTAACTAAAGTTTCTTCTGGTCAGGATATTAACAGCAGCCATGAGAACTTCATAGCCTGCTGGAAATCCTGATTGCCGGCCTTGGCGCCGACTGAAGATTGTGGCCGCTGCGAGAGCCCGGTTAAAGAGCCCAATGAGCCAATATTATTGTCATTACAGGCCAGATAGGGAATTGGTCGGGGTGACTGGATTCGAACCAGCGACCTCTTGCGCCCCATGCAAGTGCGCTACCAGGCTGCGCCACACCCCGTAAAGGCGGCGTATCCTATCCTAAGCTGTGTCAGAGGGAAAGTCCGGGCGTAAAAAGTCTTTACCGGACCGCGGATCAGCTGTCGACCAGTTCGATCAATGATTCCAGTTCCAGCCGTATTTTTGACAAGGGCGTATGCACGGTCGGCGATTCAGTCCTGGCCACCTTGGGCTGTTCACGCAGGCGTTGTCGCGCGCCGCCGATGGTAAAACCCTGGCGATAAAGCAGATCACGGATTCGCCGCACCATGACGACATCATGATGCTGGTAATAGCGTCTATTACCTCTGCGCTTTACCGGCCGCAACTGGGGAAATTCCTGCTCCCAATAGCGCAACACATGCGGTTTTACCCCGCACAGGTCGCTTACTTCCCCGATAGCGAAGTAACGCTTCTGGGGAATAGGCGGCAGATCGTCGAGTTCTTTATTCTCTGCTACTGCTGCTCGCATAGCTTTCCACCCTGGCTCGCAGTTTCTGACCCGGCCGGAAAGTCACCACACGGCGTGCCGATATGGGGATTTCTTCGCCTGTTTTAGGGTTACGCCCGGGTCTCTGATTTTTATCACGTAGCTCGAAGTTCCCGAATCCGGACAGTTTTACCTGCTCCCCGGCTTCCAGTTTGAACCTGATAACCTCAAAAAAGAGATCGACAAATTCCTTTGCCTCCCGTTTATTTAGGCCAAGTTGTTCAAACAGAACATCAGCTATCTCTGCTTTGGTCAGCGCCATTCATTATCCCCTGATGTTCGCGTCCAGTTCCTGACTGAGACGTAACTGGATGCGAGATAAGGCCGCATCGACCTCCTGCTCGGTTAGCGTGCGCGATTTATCTTGGAAATTCAAGCCTAAAGCGACACTTTTGCAACCTGAGGGTAAACCCGCACCTCGAAAGACGTCAAACACGAAGGCATCAACCAGATGCGCTTCCTCACTGTCGCTGACACATTTCAGCAACCTGGCCGTCGAGACTTCATCCGGCATGACCATAGCCAGATCCCGCCTCATGGCCGGATATTCGGAGATACTTTCATAGTGCGGAACAGGCACATTGCAGAGCGCATCCAGGTCCAGTTCAAATAGAATTGGTGACTCGGATAAATCGTATTTTTTCAAATACCTGGGATGCATACTTCCCAAGTATCCTAAAGTTTCTCCGTGGCGCAGAACAGCCGCAGATACACCCGGGTGCAGGGTATCGTTCCCTGCGGCTTCGAAATCGATGTTCACCTGGCTGCCTGACATGGAAAACAGCGCTTCCAGATCGGATTTCACATCATAGTAATCAGCCGTCCTGAGCTGACCATCCCACTGCTCCGGCAGGACTGGACCATAGACCAGACCACTGAGCACACGTTGCTGCAAAATATCGTCGCCCTGCGCAATGAAACGCATGCCCAACTCAAAAATGCGCACACGTCCCTGCTGCCGCTGGAGATTATGCGTCAGCACCTCAAGCAGACCTGGCCACAGACTGGTGCGCATCTGACCCAGTTGACGGGCGATCGGGTTATCCAGATTGATGGCCTCCTTGCCGGGAATAAGCGCCGCCTGTTTCTCCGGATCGACGAAGCTATAGGTCACCACCTCCTGATAGCCACGATGGATCAGTGCTTCCCGCAGACGCTGCAATGGCAGCACGGACTCACTGGACTGCATGGGTGGCATGGAGATGCGTTGCGGCCGGTCAGGCACACGGTCATAACCGTAAACGCGGACCACCTCCTCGATCAGATCGGCTTCAAGTTGCATGTCGTAACGGAAGCTGGGCGGTAATACCTGCCACTGGCCCGGCGCCGTGCGGGTCAGCTGCATGCCCAGGCTCGCCAGAATACGCTCCAGCTGTTCTGCGGGCACTTCGAAGCCCAGCAAGCGCTCGAGGCGGGCCTGGCGCAGTGTAATCTCGGTTGACTCGCCTGCCCCCACACCTGCCTGCAAAAGGGCGCCGGGCTGTCCGCCACAGATATCCAGTATCAGCCGGGTGGCGCGCTCTGCAGCCCTGGCCTGCAAGGCGGGGTCAACTCCGCGCTCGAACCTGTGCAATGAATCCGTATGCAGTTTGTGACGACGCCCGGTGCCGGCCACCGCCAGCGGACTGAAACAGGCGCTTTCAAGCAGAATATCAACCGTCTCTGCAGTCACGCCGCTGTCCAGGCCGCCCATCACACCGGCCAGGGCAACAGGCCTGGCACTGTCAGCGATTACCAGATCATCGCCGCCGAGTTTCAGTTCCTCACCGGTTAATGCCGTCAGCGTCTCGCCCTGTCGGGCACGGCGGACCTGAATTCCTCCCTGCAGACGTGAAAGATCAAAGGCATGCATGGGCTGTCCCAACTCGAGCATCACATAGTTGGTCACGTCCACGACGGGGTGAATGCTGCGGATACCTGCGCGACGCAGACGCTCACGCATCCACAAAGGGGTACTGGCCAACACATCGATACCCTTGATGACACGGCCTGTGTAGCTGCTGCAGTCCGCGGCATTGTCTATCTGGATATCCAGGCCCTGGTCATGCACCGCATCAACAGCCGGAATTTGCGGGGCGTCGAAAGGAAGACCATTAAGTGCCGCCACTTCACGCGCCACACCCTGAATACTGAGGCAATCACCCCGATTCGGTGTCAGGTCAATATCAATTATCCGGTCGTCCAGTTGAAGATATTCACGGACGTCCTGGCCAAGAGGCGCATCTTCCGGTAACGACAGCAGGCCTTCTGCCTGCTCAAGCAAGCCGAGTTCAGCTGCAGAACAGAGCATGCCCGTCGACTCCACACCCCGGAGTTTGGCCTTCTTGATTTTCATGCCACCGGGCAGTACAGCACCTATCCTTGCCAACGGCACTTTCATGCCTGCAGCCACATTCGGTGCACCACAGACAATCTGCAGATCCTCACGCCCGTCGCTTACACGACAGACTCGCAGCTTGTCAGCATCGGGATGCGCTTCAACTGCGTCGACCTGTGCAACCACAATATTTTCGAACAGCGCCGCTGCCGGCTCTACCGCATCCACCTCCAGGCCAGCCATACTGAGCTGCTCACACAGCGCATCCGTATCCAGCTGCGGATTCACCCATTCACGCAACCATTGTTCACTGAATTTCATCTTCTCTGTTCCTTGGTCCGGCTAGGCGAATTGCTTCAGAAAACGCAGATCATTTTCGAAGAACAGACGCAGGTCATCTACGCCGTAGCGCAACATCGCCATGCGCTCCACGCCCATGCCAAACGCATAACCGGTGTAACGTTCAGGGTCGATACCCACCGCCTCGAAAACCTTTGGATGCACCATGCCGCAGCCCAGCACTTCCATCCAGCCACCTTCATGTTTATCGCTGACCGAGGCCCAGTCGATATCCACTTCGGCCGAGGGTTCGGTAAAGGGAAAATAGGACGGTCGAAAGCGCAGGCGCACATCACTTTCGAAAAAGGCGTTCATGAAAGCCTGCAGATCGGCTTTCAGGTCGGTAAAGCTGACATCCTCCGCCACATACAGCCCCTCAATCTGGTGAAACATGGGGCTGTGAGTGCGATCCGAATCGCAGCGATAGACACGCCCCGGGGCAATAATGCGAATAGGCGGCTGGGTCGACTGCATGACCCGTACCTGTACCGGGGAGGTATGGGTGCGCAGCACATAGCCACCATCACGCACATAAAAGGTGTCATGCATGGCGCGTGCCGGATGTTCGGGCGGAATATTCAGTGCCTCGAAGTTGTGATAATCGTCTTCGATTTCGGGACCTTCCGCCACGGAGAAGCCCACCTGCTTCAGTAGTGACTCCATACGGCGCATGGTGCGCAGCACGGGATGCTGACCGCCACTGCGCTGGCCACGCCCGGGCAGGCTGACATCAATCTTTTCTGCCGCCAGCCTGCCTTCAACTGCCGCTGACTCCAGCATCGCCCTGCGACTCTGGATGGCGTCCTGAATCACTTGCTTCAGCTGATTGATGGCCTGGCCGGCCATCTTGCGCTCATCGGCCGACATGGCCCCGAGAGACTTCAGGCGCTGCGTGATTTCGCCCTTCTTGCCCAGCAGTCGAACCCGAATATCGTCCAGTGCCTGCAGATTATCTGCCGCCGCAATATCTTGTTCTGCTTTTTTCTGTAGTGAATCCAGATCCATTTACTTGTTCCAAAAAATAAAGGGGAAAGGCCCGGCCTTTCCCCTTTGATCTACAGTCTTGATTGTTCGGCTAATGCCGAAGCGGGTCTCAGGCCAATGCTTGCTTGGCTTGCTCGACCAGGGCCGTAAAGGCCGATTTGTCATTGACGGCGAGATCCGCAAGCACTTTGCGGTCTACTTCAATGTTGGCGAGCTTAAGCCCGTTCATAAATCGGCTGTAAGACAATCCTTCCGCCTTGGATGCCGCATTGATGCGCACAATCCACAGCGCGCGGAACTGGCGCTTGCGCTGGCGACGGTCACGGTAGGCGTACTGGCCTGCCTTGGTTACCGCCTGGTTGGCAGTCTTGTAAGTACGGCTGCGGGCGCCGTAATAGCCTTTCGCCTTTTTAAGCACCTTCTTGTGCCTGGCGTGGGCGGTCACACCTCTTTTCACTCGTGGCATTTTCTTTACCTCCTAGGGGTCTTCATGGACGGCCAGGCAATGCCGAATGGCCCGGTCGCGTCCGAAATCTGCCGCCTGCTCAGGCGTGCGGCAGCATTTTCTCCACGGCAGCCTGATCGCTGCTGTGAACCTGTCCGCTGGCACGCAGCTGGCGGATGGTCTTGGGAGACTTCTTGGTCAGAATGTGGTTCTTGAACGCACGTTTGCGCTTGAAACCGCCATTCCCGGTGCGGCTGAAGCGCTTGGCTGCGCCGCGGTTGGTCTTGATCTTGGGCATCTCAATACTCCTAAATACGTTTAGCTGAGCCCGCTACTGTTTCCTGGGCGCCAATACCATCGTCATCTGGCGGCCCTCGCTCTTGGGTTCCTGTTCCACTGAACCCAACTCGGCCAGGTCTGTACGCACGCGCTCCAGCAAATCACGACCCAATTCCTGGTGGGCCATTTCACGACCGCGGAAACGCAATGTGACCTTGACCTTGTCACCCGCTTCCAGAAACTCAAGCAGCTTGTTCAGCTTGGTCTTGTAATCACCAATGTCGGTACCTGGTCGGAATTTGATTTCCTTGACCTGTATCTGCTTCTGTTTCTTGCGCGCCGCCTGCAGTGCTTTGCTTTTCTGGAACTGGTATTTCCCGTAGTCCATGATCTTGGCAACGGGGGGTTGAGCGTTCGGCGAGACCTCAACGAGATCCTTGCCCTCTTCTACCGCCCGGGCCAGTGCATCTGCCCGGCTCAAAATGCCGAGTTGTTCTCCGTCTTCAGAAATCACCCTTAACTCAGGCGAGGTAATTTCCTCGTTGCGACGGTCTTGACGTTCAGAAATATCCAGTTCCTCCGAAAACAAATGGGCTTGCAAAAACTAACGGCCGCGGCGCGCGATCTCGGTCGATAACCTTTCGGCGACCTCTTCCAGGCTCATGGAACCCAGATCGTCACCGTTACGCGCACGCACGGCCACTGTTCCTGATTCAAGCTCCTTATCGCCGATTACCAGCAAATAAGGTACGCGCTGAATCGTGTGCTCGCGGATTTTAAAGCCGATCTTCTCGTTTCTCAAGTCGAGAGCGGCTCTAAGCCCCCGGTTTTTCAGGCTTTCGCAGATTTCTTTGGCATATTCGGCCTGTCGATCGGTGATATTCATAATCACCGCCTGCACCGGAGACAACCATAAAGGCAGGGATCCGGCGTATTGCTCGATCAGAATACCGATAAATCGTTCCAGTGAACCGAGAATGGCGCGATGAATCATCACCGGCGTGCGACGCTCACCATCTTCATCGACGTACTGCGCGCCAAGGCGGCCTGGCATGGAGAAGTCCAGCTGGACCGTACCGCATTGCCACTCGCGCCCCAGACAGTCACGCAGGGTAAATTCGATCTTGGGACCGTAAAAGGCGCCCTCGCCCGGCTGCAGCTTGTATTCCAGCCCTTTGTGATCAAGGCAGGCTTTCAGGTCAGCCTCGGCGCGATCCCACAATTCATCCGCACCCACACGGTTTTCCGGGCGCAATGACAGCGCCAGAGTCACGTCATCGAAACCGAAGTCCTTGTAGGCCTGAAAGGTAAGATCGATAAAGGCCGACACTTCGGACTCGATCTGGTCCTCGGTGCAGAAGATATGCGCGTCATCCTGTACAAAGCCGCGCACTCGCATCAAGCCGTGCAATGCGCCGGATAACTCGTTGCGGTGGCAGGAACCGAATTCCGCCATGCGCAGCGGCAGATCGCGGTAGCTCTTCAGACCCTGGTTGTAAATCTGCAGATGCGCCGGGCAATTCATGGGTTTGATGGCGTATTCGCGATTCTCGGACGCCGTCATGAACATGTCGTCCGAGAACTTGGCCATATGGCCCGATTTTTCCCACAGCACCTTGTCGATCACCATCGGCGTGCGCACTTCTTCGTAGCCGTTATTGCGCAGCAGGTCCCGGATGTAGTTCTCAACAGTCCGGTAAACCCGCCAGCCATGGTCATGCCAGAACACCATGCCCGGCGCTTCTTCCTGCATATGGAACAGGTCCAGCTTCTTGCCCAGCACACGATGATCGCGTTTGGCGGCTTCCTCCAGGCGGTGCAGATACTGCTTGAGCTGTTTCTTGTCGCCCCAGGCGGTGCCATAAATACGCTGCAGCATTTCGTTGGCCGAATCGCCACGCCAGTAGGCGCCGGCCACCTTCATCAGCTTGAAATGCCCCAGTTTGCCGGTACTGGGTACATGCGGACCCCGGCAGAGATCAACAAAATCACCCTGCCCGTAAAGCGAGATATCTTCGTTGGCGGGAATGCTTTCGATAATCTCGGCCTTGTACTCCTCACCTTGCTCGCGGAAGAACTTCACTGCCTCGTCACGCGGCATCACCTGGCGATTGACCTGCAAGTCCCGGGCGGCCAGTTCCGCCATACGCTGCTCGATCTTTTCCAGATCCTCCGGCGTGAAGGGCCGCTTGTAGGCAAAATCGTAGTAGAAACCGTCCTCGATCACAGGCCCGATGGTCACCTGTGCCTGCGGAAACAGCTGTTTGACGGCCTGAGCCAGAAGATGCGCCGTTGAATGACGGATGATTTCCAGGCCATCTTCGTCGCGCCCGGTAATGATCGCCAGTTCGCAATCATTCTCTATCAGAAAACTGGTATCCACTTCCCTGCCATCGACCTTGCCGGCCAGCGCGGCCTTGGCCAGGCCGGGGCCAATATCCTCGGCAACTTGTATAACCGTAACAGGGGAATCAAATTCGCGGCGGGAACCGTCGGGGAGCGTAATTACAGGCATGTTTTCCTCCAGTGGCGACCCCTACCAAAGGCCGCTTGGTTTATTAAGCTGTCGGCTCGACCATTCTGACAGGATCAGAATGGGACGCGCGAAAGCGCGCCCGCAGGGCGGATGCCATGGATGGCATCCGTCAACCGCCTTTCGGCGTGAACCCTTCTCGGCCAAATTCAAAGGGGTCGCCTTGGCGACCCCTTTGAATTTGGCTCCCGAGGACGGGCTCGAACCGCCGACCCGGTGATTAACAGTCACCTGCTCTACCAACTGAGCTACTCGGGAAGAGGGCGCGTATCTTAGTGAATCACGCCCCATGTGACAAGGCTGCTCAGCCAGAAATTGCCCTGGCTACGCGTTCCAGTGCTTTTTCCAGGTTTTCACGGCTGGTGGCGAAAGAAATTCGCATGGCGCCCGGCGCACCGAAGGCCGATCCCGGCACCATCGCCACACCGGCTTTTTCAATCAGAAATTCGCCGAACTGAAGATCGTCATCCACGCCTTCCAGACGGGCAATCACTCCCGAAAAGTCGGGGAAAGAATAAAACGTACCTTCAGAAGGCAGGCAGCGCACACCTTCCATGGCGTTGAGACTTTCGACAACAAAGTCGTGGCGCTCCTTGAAGGCCTTGACCATCTCGGCGACACATCCCTGATCCCCATTCAGCGCGGCTTCGGACGCCTTCTGGGAGATCGAAGTCGGATTTGATGTGCTCTGCGACTGGATCTTGGTCATGGCCTTGACCAAATCAACCGGCCCCGCGGCATAACCGATACGCCAGCCGGTCATGGAATAAGCCTTGGAGACGCCGTTCATGACCAGGGTGCGATCGTACAACTCGGGCGTCGCATTCAGAATGTTGCAGAAGCCCTCTTCCGTCCAGACGATGTGTTCGTACATGTCGTCCGTGGCAATCAACACATCCGGATGCTGTTTCAGCACTTCACCCAGCGCCGCCAGTTCAGCCAGGCTGTAGGCCTTGCCGGAGGGGTTTGATGGACTGTTCAGAGTGACCAGTTTGGTACGTGGTGTAATGGCAGCGGCCAGTTTTTCAGGCGTGATCTTGAAATCATCCTCGATCGAGGTCGGGATAATGACTGGTTCGCCACCGGCCAAAAGCGCCATATCCGGATACGAAACCCAGTAAGGCGCGGGAATCACCACCTCATCGCCATCATTCAGCAGCGCCTGGCACAGGTTGAAATAACTCTGCTTGCCGCCGCAGGAAACCAGAACCTGGTCCGCCGTATAGCTCAGGCCGTTGTCGCGCTGGAACTTGTCGATAATGGCCTGCTTGAGGCCCGGTGTACCGCCTACCGGGGTGTACTTGGTAAACCCGCTGTCGATAGCCGCCTTGGCCGCGGCCTTGATATGTTCCGGCGTATCGAAATCGGGTTCGCCGGCACCCAATCCAATAATGTCCTGACCGGCAGCACGCAGTTCGGCAGCACGGGCCGTCACCGCCAGAGTCGGAGATGGCTTGATTCGTTGGACACGTTCGGAAAGTTGCATGGAAAACTCTCAGTTTTGATGATGGAAAACACAGTCTGACGACCGCAAACAAAACGGGCGGTATGATACTGGATGGCCCAACGACTTACCACGCCTGATATACCTGAATGACACAGACTCTCATGGACGAACCCGCGTTTGAACTGGTCGCCGACTGGGCGCCGGCAGGCGACCAGCCTGCCGCCATCAAAAAAATGGTTGAAGGCCTGGAAGATGGCCTCTCCCACCAGACATTACTGGGCGTCACCGGCTCGGGCAAAACCTTCAGTGTGGCCAATGTCATTCAGCAGGTGCAGCGGCCCACCCTGGTACTTGCGCCGAACAAGACCCTCGCCGCGCAGCTCTACGGAGAATTCCGTGAATTCTTCCCGCATAACGCGGTGGAGTACTTTGTCTCCTACTACGACTACTACCAGCCGGAAGCCTATGTGCCTTCCAGCGATACCTATATAGAAAAAGACAGCTCGATCAACGAACACATCGAGCAGATGCGCCTGTCTGCGACCAAGGCCCTGCTCTCGCGCCGTGACGTCATCATCGTGGCCTCGGTATCGGCCATCTATGGCCTGGGCGATCCGGAGATGTACTTTCAGATGGTCCTGCACCTGGACAAGGGGGACCGGCTGGACCAACGCGAGATCCTGCGTCGCCTGGCGGAATTACAGTACACCCGTAATGACATGGAACTGCGGCGTGGCACCTTCCGTGTCCGCGGTGAAGTCATCGACATCCACCCCGCCGACACGGACGACGAGGCGGTTCGCGTGGAGTTATTCGACGATGAGATCGAATCTATCACCGTCTTTGATCCGCTCACGGGTGAATTGCGCCGCAAGCTGCCGCGCTACACCATCTTCCCCAAGACGCATTACGTCACGCCGCGTGAACGCCTGCTGGGCGCCATGGACGAAATCAAGGCAGAACTGCGCGAACGTCTGGCCCAGCTGAAGAGCGTTGATAAACTGCTGGAAGCCCAGCGCCTGGAACAACGCACGCTGTTTGACCTGGAGATGATCCAGGAACTGGGCTATTGCTCGGGCATCGAGAACTACTCGCGTTATCTATCGGGCCGCGCCGCCGGCCAGCCGCCACCCTGCCTGCTGGATTACCTGCCTCCGGACGCACTCATGGTCATCGACGAAAGTCACGTAACCGTGCCGCAGCTTGGCGCCATGTACAAGGGCGATCGTTCACGCAAGGAAACCCTGGTTGAATATGGTTTTCGCCTGCCCTCGGCACTGGATAACCGGCCGCTCAAATTCGAGGAATTCGAACGACTGGCACCGCAGATACTATTCATTTCCGCCACCCCCAGCACTTATGAAAAAGATCACTCGGGCCAGATCGTTGACCAGGTCGTTCGCCCAACCGGGCTGGTCGATCCACAGGTGGAAATACGGCCGGTAGGCACACAGGTTGATGACTTGTTATCCGAGATCAACGAGCGCGCCGCTAAAGGCGAACGCGTACTGGTCACCACGCTGACCAAGCGCATGGCAGAAGATCTTACTGACTACCTGCACGAAAATGGCGTACGTGTGCGTTACATGCACTCTGATATCGACACAGTTGAGCGCGCTGAAATCCTGCGCGATCTGCGCCTGGGAGAATTCGACGCCCTGGTGGGCATCAACCTGCTACGCGAAGGACTCGACATTCCGGAAGTTTCCCTGGTCGCGATACTGGATGCCGACAAGGAAGGTTTCCTGCGTTCTGATCGCTCACTGATCCAGACCATCGGCCGTGCTGCCCGCAACCTGAACGGCAGGGCCATTCTTTATGCCGACGAAATCACAGGCTCCATGCAGCGCGCGCTTGAGGAAACCGACCGGCGCCGCGCCAAACAGATGGAGCACAACGAAAAGCACGGCATCACACCGCAAAGCATCCGCAAGGCAGTCGCCGATGTCATGCACCAAGGTTACGAGGATTATCAGGGCGGCCGTGGCAAACGGCGCAAAGTCGCCGAGCCGAAAACGGATTATCTCTCCATGCCCCCGGACAAGCTTGGCAAGGAAATCGAGAAACTGGAAAAACAGATGTATCAACATGCCCGCGACCTGGAATTCGAAGACGCAGCGCGGGTACGTGATCAAATAAAGCAGCTGGAATCCGCACTCAAGACCGATCCACTCAGCGTATGAGCGGCTTGCCGCGATCAGGTAACTGGTATAATCTTGCGCGCCTCTCAACAGGCGCGTAGCTCAGCTGGTTAGAGCACCACCTTGACATGGTGGGGGTCGTTGGTTCGAATCCGATCGCGCCTACCAATACCCTGAAAAGCCTCCGTTCGCGGGGGCTTTTTCGCTTCTCCCGGCAATTTCGTCGAATCCGATCGCGCCTGCCAAATACAAAACCCGCCTTTCGGCGGGTTTTGTATTTGGCTTGAAGTTATATGGCGCGGACAACCCGCGTAGGCAGCGACCTGAATTCGAAATACTTGGCATGCCGCAATCACTGAGTGTAAGCACCGGATAATATAGTCATTATCTACGACTAAACCTATCACTACTTCTCAAACAACCACCTTGTCTTCAAGCAAGTAGGATACAAGAACATGAAGGCTATGCGGATGCCTGATCAGATCGAGAAAATAACCCGAAAACACTGGTGAAGAAATATTCAACTTATATTTCCCCGGATTCCGGGCCGAACAAGTCGCCTAACCTGCTCAAAAGAACCCGGCCATCGCATACGCGGTTTTCTCGAACATTTGGCCCTGCGCTTCAGCGAGTTCAAGATTAGCCTTGTTGGCAGTAGTGACAATTCGAGTCCGGTAATCCTTGCGATCTGATACTTCCGACACACGTTGCTGACTGGAACCGCTGTCCGAGACTTTATTGGTCAGTTGTGTATCACGCCGCACGTAAACACCTTCGGCAACACGTTCGCGAATGGAAATATCCGCAACCAGCATATAAGTCACGTCTTTGACCAAGGCATTTGCAACAACTGATGCGGCACTGCTCGCTACTGCCCCCACCCCCGCGCCGGTCCACCCATGACCTGAGCGAGCACCAACAATGCCACCTACTACAGCACCGGCAACTGCCTCACCACCACCTACATACCCCTCCTGCAGTGCGGCTTGTGCAGCACTAAGGCTGGATTGTTCGAGGTTTAGAACATAGACCAACATCTGATAGTGCGCCTTTTCCGGATCGTTGATAATGCGATATCCATTAGGATTGCTGGCAAACTGCTGTCTGACGAAGTTCGAGAAGGAGTTGCGATCAAACTCCATGACGCCGCTGCGTACATCCAGATAAACCGTCCGTTTGTCCTGCGGAACCGGATCGACAAAGACCGCTGTACTGGTCCGACTCTCAACCACAAGATCCTTTTTGCCTATTGCGACGCTCGTCGCTGCACATCCGCTAAGCGTGACACCAGCAATGAGTAGCATGCAAAGCAGCCAATACTTCGTTCGCAACAGCCCGAGAAAATAGAATCCTTTCATTATTAGCTCCCTTGATTTTGGTTAATTTACTTCTGATTTTCTAATCACCTACCAGTAACGCCCGTAATAGCGGTGGTAGTAAATACAGTCCCGATAGTGGCGGTAGCGGTAGTAGCGGTAATGCATCAGATTTGAGCAAGTCCAACCAGGTTGCCAGTACTCTGGCGCCACTTTGACTGGCTTGAGATCCTTCTTCATCGCTTCCTTCGCCCAGGCCTCAGCTTTCTCCACATCGCCAGGATCGAAAGGCGAAGACATCACTTCTTCGTTGAGTTGGCGCTGCATTTCTGCCCGGGTGTCAGAGGCCTGGACTTGGAACCCCACGAACATTGCCAAAGCGATTGCGCAGACAAGAATGATGGAGGTCGCCCTACCCGGCAGGATTTCTCGTTGCACCTAGAATCTCCTTATTCTGATTTTTATGAATGTCATTAAGAGAGCAGTGGGGCTCCAGCCCACTGGGCGCCCCACCACGCTGTGTATTTTGCTCCAAACTAGTAAATTGCGGTGATTGTAAATTCGCCGCGTATCTCATCACCATTGTCTATGACGACACGAATTTCTTTTTCCACACCATCGAAAGTACCGCGGTATGTGACGATATATCCACCAGCTGATGCTTCAGCAAGCGCCAGTTCTGATAGGTCAAACAGAGTTCCATCCCAGTTATAGAAAACGCCACCTGTACCATCAACACCTGTCATATCAGCCATATTGGTATGGATATTCCCTTCTGCATCATCAGAACATCCTGGCTCAGCAGGTGCTACGACATGTACTGTGGCATTCCCTTTTAAACGTGTGAGCAATTCGTTGGTTTGGGGCGGGGTCCAATTGGAAACGTCGTCTCCAGTGCCAAACTCAAGTTCAAAAGTCGATTTGTTATGAGAGCACATATCAGTGATAACAATCGCAATTTTTTGAGCACCTTCACGCCACTCAATATTCTCATAGCCGAAATCAAGGGCGCCCAACGTATTTTCTGGCGAATCATTCCCCGCACGAGGAGAATCCTCATTTATGAAGCTTTTAAATGCATCTAAGTCTGTGGTGAGTGGAAATGTTGGGCGCTCCCTTCCGTCTAGCCCGGGAGGAGGTTCGTTGCCCTGTAGTGACGTGCCCGTTCGATCCGAATCAGCTTTTTTCGTGTCGTAAGCATCGCCTGCCGTTACTGCCCCCAAACGAACATCCAGGCCATTTGTATCGAGAAAGTCAGCAAACTTGATAATACTGTCTTGAACACTATCAAGGGCTGCTCCCATGCTACCAGTAGTATCAACAATGAAGAGGATGTCAGCTGCGGCGCGTCGCTCACTGCTTATACGCTCGACCGTAATGCCTTTGACCACCCCATCTTCCACTACAACAAAATCATCAGCGGTTAATTCTTCTATGGTTGACGCGGCTTTCGTCGAACGGGCTTTATAAGTACTCGCGGCTGTGTAATATCTACTTTCATCGGCTGAAGTGGGTGCAGCAAATCCTGCCACATTAATTTCAACCAAATCATCTTCGCCTTTAGGCGCAAGCGAGCCTGATGCCGATATCGTTGGGTCACTTACTGGAGGCGGTGGGACTTCAGTCGAATCCGAATATACATCCGAACCAGAAGAGTTGCTTCCATTGACATCATCATCGTTGTCATTGCTTCCGCAACCGGTCGACAGCAGGGAGCAACCAACGATCCCTAAAAGAACTATTGATCTCCAAATAGTCATCACTTTTACTCCTAATTAGCATTAGAGTTCTTACAATTAATTATTCGTGACTGGTTTGTAGCAGACAAATGATGGATATCTCTACTTAGCCACGATTGCAGTCAGTATTGCTCAGGGTTGCTCTCACCTCAAGTGCGAAAAGCAGACCGCTACTTCTTGTTTACACGATTAGTTATAGGTGCTCAATAAGAACGAGGTCTTAAGACTATTGGGTAATATACAAACATATTTAAACGAGTATTTTGCCAAAAAATGAGGGCTCTAACTGAGCAGGATGGGCCGAAAAAATAAGGTCAGGGCGATGGACCGTTACGTACTCGACATGCGTGCTTCTGATAATGGATTTCTGGTCTTGCACCTAGAAAGCTGTGGCGCGTTAGTAAATAACCTAAACGTTATTCGGATAGGCAATTTTTCCAGTCTGCGTAGAGCGCTATTGGAAGCTCGAAGAATTAATGAGTTGGTTATGCTTTGCCCTGATTGTCACCCCGAGAGCTTCGAAGCCAGCGATGACATACTTCTCGCGGAGAATTCGATTGCAGGTTACATTGAATAAAAATAAAAATGCACATGTACAATCCCCCCATCCCGCAAAGTTCTTAAAGAGCTTTGTGACATCCCCAGTTATTGAGACGCTTATCCCCGGCTTCGAGCTTGCATAGGCGTACTATTTTTCGTACGTCATATCTCCTAGAAATTACGAGGTCATTATGAGCATTCTTGCTGCGAGCGAAGCTCAGTCTAAACTCTATCGTTTAATCGATGAGACTGCGACATCACATGAGCCTGTTCTAATCAATTGAAAGATTCGAATTTCAATGGTGCTAGCGTTCAACAACTTCCAGCCGTTTGAGTGCTTTTGCCATGCGCAGGGTCGGTTGAAATGGCTTGTCCATCGCAGCCATGATCCGTTCCGAGTCGCGCGCATACAATTGCACAATGTCCAATTTGGCAAGAATTTCTCTTGCGCTATTCAAGGCAGATGCGCAAATAAAGGCAGACAGTGGCTGCCCGCTAGTATCGGCAGCCATTTCAATCATGCTTCGCTCATCTTTTGACAGGCGAAACACAACCCTGCTTTCAAGATTCATTTTTATACCTCACCGTTATTCACAAGATTTTGGAAGCATTAAGAAACTCATTATCCAATGCCCTGATATAGTCATTTTATGGTCAAATTACTGACATTGTTATGCATGGTCATGGTGACCCTGGCGTCAGTTGGCGGCTTTGTGTACTTGACCACACAAATCAATGCCGGGCAAAGCCGCATCGCACAAGGCCAGGAACAGCTCGCTGCGGGCCGGGCCGAGCTTAGAAGTGGCAAAGCCAGGTTGGCAGAAGGCAAGGAAGAGTTCCGGCAGGCGAAAAAGGACGCGGTTAAGGACCTCCTTCTGGGCGGCGAAAGTCAGGAAAAAAAGTCTGATGCGGAGAAACTGCAGAACTTAGTCCAAGGCGGCAGGGATTACAGGGATGCTAGGAACCAGATTGCCGAAGGCGAGCGCACGGTCGCCCAGGGCGAAAGCCAGCTCACCGCAGGCGAACAACAGTTACGTCAAGGCAAAGAACAACTGGAATTAGCCAAGCAAGCGCGTATAGCCACCGGAGCCTCTGCGCTCTTGTTCGGCATTTTGTCTATGGTACTGGCTTTTCTGTGGCGCCAATCGCTGTTTAAGAAAAGTTAAGCACAGCTGCCCTGATTCACAATTCCGTCACACTCACCACCAAACCATCTTTGTCAGCATACAACCAGGCACCCGGCTTAAATGTTACGCCCGCAAAACGCACCGGAATATCCTTCTCGCCGATGCCTTTCTTGTTGCTCTTGAGCGGATGCGGGGCCAGGGCTTTTACGCCGACGGTGGTTTCCTCGATTTCCTCGCGATCACGGATGCAGCCGTAGACGACCACGCCTTTCCAGCCGTTCTTCTCGGCCAGTACAGCGAGGTTGCCGCCGAGCAAGGCGCAGCGTTTGCTGCCACCTCCATCCACGACCAGCACGCCACCATTGCCGGGGGTTTCAAGTGTGTCGCGAACCAGGCTGTTGTCTTCGAACAATTTCAGTGTGGTGATCGGACCGTGGAAGCGTGTGGTGGTGCCGAAGTCCTGGAAAATGGGATCGGCGACTTGCAGGTTGTCTGAGTGGTCATCACACAAGTCGGTGGTGGCGTAGGTCATTTGTATCCTCTTTTTCGATTCGTTACATACTTGCTGCTGTGGATTCCAGATAAGTGCTTTGCACTTTCCGGAATGACGTTAAGCACTAATCCGATGCCATGGCGCAGAGCACGGCCCATATGCTCAGGCCGACGAAGACCAACAGGGTCCAGCCCGGCAAGGTCAGACCCAGGAAGCTGGCGTCAATGACGGCACAGCTGCCCTCGCCCCTCAGCAGGAAAGCAACGGCTTCGGTCACCGGCATCATGTCGAGCAAATAGTCCAGCGGCGGGCCGCAGGCCGGTACCTGGTCCGGCGGCAGACCCTGCAGCCAGACATGTCGGGCTGCAATGCCGACGCCGGAGAGGCTGACGGCAAAGGGAAACAACGCCGTGAGCCAGCGTTTCCAGCCCTGAGCATTGATGAACGCTGCATTGAGGAAGAACACGCCGGCACCCGCCATGGATACACGTTGCAAAATGCATAGCGGGCACGGTTCCAGGCCCTGGAAATATTGCAGGTAATAGGCAAAGGCCAGGCCGCCAACACAGGCAAAAAAGCCCCATAAAAAGCCGCTACGGCCTTCCACTGTGAGTTTCATATGACTCCGATTATTGCTTGATGCCGCCCTTCGTCAGGGTAGCCGGGTCCAGCAGACGTTTGAGCTCTGCTTCGCTGAGGTCAGTATTCTCCAACGCCACGTCGATAATTGCACGCCCCTCTTTATAAGCCTGCTTGGCAATCGCCGCGCCCTTGTCGTATCCGATGACCGCATTGAGGGCCGTTACAAGGATGGGATTCTTTTCCAGTGCCTCGCGGATATGCGCCTTGTTAACGGTGAAGCCCTTGATGCTGTTGTCCGCCAGCAAGCGCGCCGCATTAGCCAGTAATTCGATGCTTTGCAGCAGGTTGTAGGCGACTACCGGCAGCATGACGTTGAGCTGGAAGTTACCGGACTGCCCCGCCACGGTAATGGCGGCATCGTTGCCGATGACCTGAGCGGCGACCATGGCGGCTGCTTCCGGTGTCACCGGATTAACCTTGCCGGGCATGATGCTGGAACCCGGCTGCTGCGTCGGCAACTGGATTTCCGCCAGCCCAGTAAGTGGTCCGGAATTCATCCAGCGCAGGTCGTTGCTGATTTTCATGATGGACACGGCCACCGTTTTCAGCTGTCCGGACATTTCCACTACCGCGTCCTGGCTGCTCAGGCTCAGGAAATAGTCGTCACTGGCCCTGAATGGCACGCCGGTACGTTTTTTAAGTGCCGCGGCTATCTTTTTGCCGAACTGCGGATGTGCATTGATGCCGGTACCGACGGCGGTACCGCCTTGCGCTAGTGCCTGCAGCCTGAGCATCGAAGCTTCTATGCGGTCGATGCCCTGCCGTATCTGGGCAGCCCAGCCGCCGAGTTCCTGCTCAAAGCTGACCGGCATGGCATCCATCAGGTGCGTGCGGCCGGTTTTGATCTGATTTTTCAGCTTGCGCGCTTTGCTTTCCGTCGTTCTGGCCAAATGCTTGAGCGCCGGCAGCAGCTGTTCCCTGATCTCCAGGCAGGCACTGACATGAATGGCTGTGGGAATCACGTCGTTGCTGCTCTGCCCCATGTTGACGTGATCATTCGCATGCACGTCCCCCTTTTTGCCCAGATGTCTGGAAGCCAGATGGGCAATGACTTCATTGGCATTCATGTTCGAACTGGTGCCGGAGCCGGTCTGGAACACATCCACCGGGAACTGGGCGTCGTGCTGTCCTTCCGCCACTTCCAGTGCGGCGGCGCAGATCGCGCTGGCCGTAGTCTTGTTCAGCAGCCCCAGGTCGGCATTCACCTCAGCAGCACTGGCCTTGATCAGCCCCAGTGCCCTGATAAAGGCCCGCGGCATGGGCAGGCCACTGACCGGGAAATTCTCGATCGCCCGTTGTGTCTGGGCGCCCCACAATGCCTGGCGGGGCACTCGCAGTTCGCCCATGCTGTCGCGTTCGATTCGAAAGGATTTGCTTGCGGCCAAGGGGTTTCTCCTCGACTAAAAAGTTATGTCCAGACTATAGACGATTCACGGTCTGGAGTACTTGCAAGGGCAGCCCCAAAATGCCTGGTGCTGTATCATTCCCCTTCCGTTTTTGTGCTTCAGGGGTGGTCCTGCCCCTGTATCTCCTGGAAATGAGAGTTATGAAACTGAGTTCTTTGAGCGCGCTTTCCCCCATTGACGGCCGTTATGCGGATAAAACCTGGGATCTGCGTGAGGTTTTCAGCGAATACGGCTTGATGCGTTACCGCGTTATTGTAGAAATCCGCTGGCTGCAGGCTCTGGCCGCCGATGACGGTATTCCCGAGGTACCCAATCTCAGTTTCGAAGCGACCCAGTCACTTAACCGGATTATCGAGGACTTTGACGAAAGCGAGGCACAACGCGTCAAGGCCATTGAGGACACCACCAATCACGACGTCAAGGCGATTGAGTACTACCTCAAGGAGAAAATCGAGCACAACGAAGAATTGGTGAAGATCAGCGAATTCTTCCACTTCGCCTGCACGTCTGAAGACATTAACAATCTTTCGCACGCCCTGATGCTGCGTGATGCGCGAGCCCGCTTCCTGCTGCCGATGATGGACAACCTGATCGGCAGCATCCAGGCGCTGGCTGAAACTTATGCCAACGTACCCATGCTTTCACGCACTCATGGCCAACCGGCTTCGCCGACTACCCTGGGCAAGGAAATGGCGGTGTTCGCCTACCGGCTCAGACGCCAGCGCCAGCAACTCACCGAGGTTCAGATACTCGGAAAAATGAATGGCGCCGTCGGCAACTTCAACGCACACCAGGCGGCTTATCCTGAAGTGGATTGGCGCCAGCTCAGCGACAGCTTCATTAGCAAACTGAAACTGGAGCCCAACCCCTACACCACGCAGATTGAGCCGCATGACTACATTGCCGAGTATTTCGGCGTGGTGGCCCGTTTCAATACGATTCTCACGGATTTCTGCCGTGATATCTGGGCCTATATCTCCGTAGGTTACTTCAAGCAGAGAACCGTCGAAGGCGAAGTGGGCTCTTCCACCATGCCGCATAAGGTCAATCCCATCGACTTTGAGAACGCCGAAGGCAATCTGGGCATTGCCAATGCCATCATGCAGCACCTGGCCGAGAAACTCCCCATTTCCCGTTGGCAGCGTGACCTCACCGACTCCACGGTGCTGCGCAACCTGGGGGTCGGTATCGCCCATGGCGTGATTGCCTACCAGTCAACTCAGAAAGGTATCGGCAAGCTGGAGGCAGATGAAGCTCGCCTGGCTGCCGATCTGGACGCCAACTGGGAAGTGCTGGGCGAAGCCATCCAGACCATCATGCGTCGCCACGGCATCGAACAGCCTTACGAAAAGCTCAAGGAACTGACCCGTGGCCGCAAGGTGAATGCCGACATCCTGGCGGATTTCGTCAAGGGGCTGAAACTTCCGGCTGCCGAGAAGAAACGCATTCTGGAAATGACGCCTGGCAGCTATATCGGCAACGCCGACGAGCAGGCCAAGTCCCTGTAACTCCGGACCGTGGCGGACGAAAAGAGCGCAGAAATCATTACCGGCCGTGCCGTTTATGCGGACACGGTCGCACGGCTCTTCGGCCAGGCTGTCAGCCGCCTCGACCTGTACAGCGTCGACCTGAATCGTGACCTCTACGCCACACCGGAATGCATTACGGCACTGCGTGAGTGGCTCACCCGGCAGCCACGCGCCCAGGTAAGGATTCTTGTGCACAGGGGCCAGACTGCCATGCTGCGGGGTAACGCCCTGGTGGAACTGGGTCTGAAGCTGACCAGCTACGTTTCTTTCCGCGACCCGGCGCCGACCCAGCCTTTAATGGGCGATATGCTGATCATTGACGGCCGGACACTACTCAAGAAGCCGACACCGGATTCCATGCAAGCCGAACTCCACCATGATCCCCTCGCCGCGAAGTTGGCGCTGAAGGAGTTTGATGAATACTGGAACAGCGGAGAACCCAGTCAGCAGATTCGGAATCTGCATTTATAACCAGACATAACTAACTGAATTATATGAAAGTATGTGACTCATTGGAGCAGCGTCGCTCGATCAAGTATTTTGATCCCGAGCACGTCATGACGGCGGCGGAAAAGGAACAGCTGATCCGGCATGTCATGTACTCTCCGACCGCCTTCAACATCCAGAACTGGCGCTTTGTCATGGTGGAAGATAAAACAATCCGCCAGGAAATACGCAAAGCCGCCTGGGATCAGCCCCAGGTGAGCGAAGCCTCCCTGCTGATCGTGCTGTGTTTCGACAAACTGGCCTGGGCGCGCGATCCGCAACGTTACTGGGCACATGCGCCGGAGGATGTAGCCACGCAGTTTGTCTCCGAAATCCAGGACTTCTACCGAGATGACGAGGCCCTGCAGCATGATGAGGGCATGCGCTCCTGTGGTATCGCCGCCCAGAGCCTGATGCTGCTGGCCAAGGAAATGGGTTACGACAGCTGCGCCATGGACGGTTTCGACTTCAAGCGTGTTGGACATCTGATCAACCTGCCGGGTGACCATGAAATCTGCATGCTGCTGACAATTGGCAAGCGCCTGCGCGACCCCTGGCCGCGTGGCGATCTGCTGCCAGTGGAAGAAGTCTGTTTTACCGATCGTTTTCCGGACTGACTGTTATAGAGCCTGAGCAGGTTTTGCTGTTCAGCGTCATTTCGAGCGAATGGAGAAATCCCCCTCGCCTGAGATTTTTCAGTTGCGGCGCACGCACCGCCCTTCAGGCAAATCTGCATTCATCTGCAGCTCATTTTTCTTTGTGCCTTAGCGTGAGCCCCTATTCCTCTGGTGCCACCGGCTCAACGTCACGGATTCTCTGCCGCAGCCAGTCGGGCACTGGCGCTGTTTTCTGACTGGCATAATCGAACCAGACGACGATGCCCCTTGATACCGCCGCAGGGCTGCCTTCCCCTTCCACGAAAACAGCTCCCTGGATTGTCATACTGCTCTTGCCGATCTTCACAATGCGGGTGCCTACTTCTACAGTAACCGGGTGGCGTAGTTGCCGGATGTAGCTGCACTGAATATCTGCCAGTATCAGGCCTTCCTTTTCCCACAAGCCGTCATAATCGTTGCACATCTTGGCAATCCAGCCGGTACGGCCCTCTTCCAGATAGCGGAAATACATGGCGTGGTTTATATGGCCCAGGGCATCCATTTCCCCCCAGCGGGTAGGAATAGTCACCCAATAGGCGAACTGCTCGCGTTTTAGATCCTGCATTTATCCTGCCTTGTCGGAGTGTGCGATAAAATTGTGAGACAATATTCGGACGGGCGATCATTCACGATATTTCTTTCGCCTGCAACGCCAGCTACTACAATACGGTAGCGTATGGTAAAATTCCGAGCATGACGGCAACAAAGAAAACCCTCTCCGCGGATGACTGGGCAGTGGCTGCACTGGACGCCATTGCAGAAGGCGGCGTCGAAATGGTGGCAGTCGAGCCTCTGGCGCGCCGCCTGGGTGTCACCAAAGGCAGTTTCTACTGGCACTTTCCCAATCGCGAAGCCCTTCTCTATTCAGCCGCCGCCAAATGGGAGGCGCAGGAAACCGAGGGTATGCTTGCCCGCATTGGTGAGGAAACCGACGCCCGCCGCCGTATACACCGCACCTTTACCAAAGTAGACGCCAGTCAACGCGCCAGCCGCCTGTACTTTGCGCTGGCCGCAGCGGCCGCCAAGGACAAGCATATCGCCCAGGTGGTTGAGCGTGTCGCCCAGCAACGCCTGGAGTACATGACAGAATGTTATGTCGCGTTAGGCATGGACGACGAAGAAGCCAAGCGCTGGGCAATTACCGCCTATTCGGTCTATCTGGGCATTCTCCAGGTACGCCGCGACCTGCCGGACTCTTTGCCGGAAGAACCGGAATCCGAGGAATATCAGGCATACATGGCGCATATGTTCGCCACCCTCATTCCCGAGATGCACCCCGCCATCAAATCCCAGGTCGCCTAGTTTCTAACCGGCCTGCCTTTACAGAGCAGGCCGGGATCCTACAGCAGGAGGTCATCATGACTCTTTTAACAGCAATCGTTATGGCTGTTGCAGCCTTCTGGCTGCTTGCCTACCTGGGCGCGCCGCTTTTCGTATGGACGCTGGCCGCCGCCGCCTATATCGGCGGCTTGTTCGGCACAGGGCTGATCAGTATTAATGCCCTGACCTACACAGCAAGCGCTTTCGCGGTAGTGGCGCTGCTTTTCAACATTCCAGTCCTGCGTCGCAATATTGTGACGCGGCCCATCTTCGGCGGTTTCAAAAAAGTACTGCCTGACATGACTTCGACTGAGCGCGAGGCGCTGGAAGCCGGCGACGTCTGGTGGGAAGCCGAAATGTTCCGTGGCAAGCCGGAGTGGAAAAAACTCCTGGACTTCAAGCGCACTGTTCTCACAGCTGACGAACAGCGTTTTATTGATAACGAAGTAGAAAGGCTCTGTGCCATGATCGATGACTGGAAGATCATGCATGAAGACCATGATCTTTCCCCCGAGATCTGGGACTACATCCGCAATAACGGCTTCCTTTCCATGCTCATCAGCAAGGAATGGGGCGGACTGGGCTTTTCGGCCTATGCACAATCCTGTGTCGTTACCAAGATTGCCACACGCTCAATTGCCGTCGCGGTCACCGTCATGGTGCCGAATTCCCTTGGCCCGGGTGAACTCCTGATGCATTACGGCACCGACGAGCAGAAACAGCAATGGCTGCCCGGCCTGGCTGCAGGCAAGGAAATCCCCTGCTTCGGCCTGACCGGACCGGAGGCAGGTTCCGACGCCGGCGCCATCCCCGATACCGGCATCGTGTGCATGGGCGAATGGAACGGCAAACAGATGCTGGGTATGAAGATCAGTTTCTCCAAGCGCTACATCACGCTGGCCCCGGTGGCCACCGTGGTAGGCCTGGCGCTTAAGGTCTTTGACCCGGATGGCTTGCTTGGCGATCCGAACAAAAGCGACTACGGCATTACCTGCGCCCTGATCCCTGCCGATCTTAAGGGCGTAGACATCGGGCGCCGTCACAGCCCCTGTGGCACTCCCTTCATGAACGGCCCTATTTTCGCCAAGGACATCTTTGTACCTATCGACTTTGTCATTGGCGGCCAGGAAAAAGTGGGCAAGGGCTGGCGTATGCTGGTTGAATGCCTTTCAGCCGGGCGCGGAATTTCCCTGCCTGCCCTGGCTTCCGCGGCAGGCAAGGCCAGCTATCTGACTACCGGCGCTTATACCCGCATTCGCCGCCAGTTCAAGATGTCAGTGGGTAAATTCGAGGGCGTACAGGAAGCCATGGGACGCATGGCAGGTTATACCTACAAACTGGAAGCCTGCCGCAGCCTGACCGCAAGCGCGGTCGATAACTGTGCTCCTTCAGTCGTAACCGCCATGATGAAATACCACATGACGGAGATGATGCGGACCATCCTGACCGATGCCATGGACATCCATGGCGGCCGCGGCGTCATGCAGGGGCCGCGTAATTATCTTGCCGCCGCCTACCAGGCCGTACCCATTGCCATTACTGTAGAGGGAGCGAATATCCTGACCCGTAACCTGATGATCTACGGTCAGGGTTCCATCCGCTGCCATCCCTACGTCTTCCCGGAAATGGAAGCCGCGCGCAATGATGATCTGCTCGAGTTCGATCAGTTACTGTGGGGACATATCGGCTTTTCGCTCAATCGCGGTATTCGAGCCCTCACACTCGGCCTGACCGGTGGTCGTCTGGCCGGCTCTCCCGTCAGCGGCCCGATGGCCCGCTATTATCGGCAGCTCACGCGCATGTCGTCCGCCCTCGCTTTCGTCTCGGATGTGACCATGGGCGTGCTCGGTGGCGAACTGAAGCGCAAGGAACGTCTGTCGGCACGCCTGGGTGATGTGCTCAGCCACCTGTTCATCGCTTCCGCTGTGCTCAAGTACTACTACGATGAGGGCGAACAGGAAGGTGATCTGGCCCACGCGCAATGGGCAGTCGAACACTCGTTGAGTGAAATCGACAAGGCCTTTGATGAGTTTTTCGCCAACTTCCCGAATACCGTTATCGGCCGCTTCCTGCGCTTCATGACCTTCCCGCTGGGGCGCAGCTACAAGGTGCCAGCCGACAACCTCACACATGAACTGGCAGATCTGATGATGGAGCCTACCGAGCTTAAGGATCGTCTCTGCCGTGAGGTTTATACCAACGAAGACCCCAACGACCAGGTAGGCCGCATGGTTGTCGCCTACAGGAAGCTTCTGGAAGTAGAGCCTGTTTACAACAAATTCGCCCGTGCAGTAGCCAAGGGGCAAGTCAGCGGCTATACCACTGCAGAACAACTGCATAGCGCTGTACACAATGCCATTCTCAGCAAACAGGAAGCCGATCAGCTAGCCGAGTACGATCAGCTTCGGGTTGAGGCGATTCTCACAGATGACTTCACCAAGGAATATCTGGTTCATCCGCAGTCTGTTACTGCGGAAAAAAAGGCCGAACACGCACGCGTTGCCTGATAAAGCCTGATAAAAAAAGCCCGGGCTAACCCCGGGCTTTTTTATGTCCGCAGGAAACGGGCCGAGAAAAGAATAAAAAAACCCGGCTGCGTGCAGCCGGGCAAAACCCTACCAAAGGTAGGGGGCAGGAGACGGTTAAACACCGCGGCCAAGCGCCCTCACGGGCATATAGCCACAGCATAGGAAACGGGTAGAAAAGGTTGAGCTGACATCCCGTGCATGCAGAATGCCGCTTGGCTGAACTGTAAGTTCATGAATTATCCCCGTTTCTACTCTTTCTTTTATGCTGATACAGAGTAGTTATGCGTTCATTTATTGGGCGGTAGATTCTGACAAATCACATTGTCTGTCAAGCCAACCTTCAGATCGGCCCTGCTCAGCGGTCGATATGCCCCAGTTCACGGTCAGGCCACACCCGGTCGCGCAGCTTCTGTTTCAGCGCCTTGACGCTGGGAAAACCAGCGTCCGCCTTGCGATCAAAAAGACAGTCTTCTTCGACATAGATGCGGAATGCCCCGCCCGAAACGGGAACCAGATTGATCTGAATATCTTCACCGAAGGTATTAAACAGTTCCTGCGCCATCCAGCCGGCCCGCAGATGCCAGCCACAGAGCATGCAGAACTCAATCCGCACTCTGGCCTTCTCAGCCATGCATTAATTCCGGTTCAGGCTCGGCAATTGTCGGCTGGTACCCTTCAATGAAAGCCTGTGGCATGCGTTTAGGCCGACCACTGAGCAGGTCCGCGCAGACGAAACGTGTGAGACCGCGAAGGCAGGTGGCACCGCTTTCGCTCTTGATCACCTGATAGCGTCGCCACAGGCGCATTTTGTTATCACAAGCCACCAGCCAGGTTCCGATTGTTACCTGCTCACCCTCGTAACAGGCGCCCAGGTAATCCAGTTCATGCCTGTGCACGACCATGGCCCTCTGGTGCGCCTGGTAGGCAGCCAGGTCCAGCCCCAAGTGAATGGAGTGCTGCCAGGCAGCCTGCTCGAGCCAGCGCAGATAAACCGTATTATTGGCATGGCCCAGGCCGTCGATATCGCCAGCTTCTACCCGCTGCTCTACCTTGAACGGTTCAGGATAGTCCCACTCGATCGTCACATTTCATCCTTATTGGTCTTCCCTGTTCAGATTGTATGCGGGCCGGCGCAACCAGTCATTCCTGATTCGAATGGGGATGTCTCAGACTCTAATCTGGACTATAATAGTACTGATTAAACAGAGCGATATATCGCATACAGGATTTTCATGCTGCGTCTGAGCAAAATGACCGATTACGGGACTGTGGTGATGACCACACTTGCCCGCCAGCCGGAGGCATTACGCAATGCTGCGGAACTGGCCGAGCAGACCCGTATTGCCGCGCCCACGGTCAGCAAGCTGCTGAAGACCCTTGCCCATGGCGGGCTGCTGGAGTCTGTTCGTGGCGCTCATGGCGGATATCGCTTGGCCAAAGCGCCTGGAGATATCGCCATGTCGGAAGTCATTTCGGTACTGGAAGGTCCGATCGCCATGACTGAATGCGCCGTGCACGACGGTAAATGCGGCATTGAATCGGAATGCGATGTACGCGGTAACTGGCAGCTGCTGAATCAGGCAATTCTCAGCGCCCTGCACAACGTCAGCCTGGCCGACATGATCCGGCCGCTGACCGTTCACAAATTACATGATGCGCGTGACGGTGGCATTGCTGTCATGCGCTCGCTGTGAGGTGAAGAATGGCGACCCAAAGCCAGGAACTTGAACAACTCGTCAAACGTGAGTACAGCGCAGGATTCGTGACGGATCTGGAGGCCGATACTGTCGAGCCCGGTCTGAACGAAGATGTCATTCGCTTCATTTCCGCCAAGAAGGAAGAACCGGAATGGCTTCTGGAATGGCGGCTGAAAGCGTTTGAACACTGGAAAACCATGAAGGAACCAGGCTGGGCGCATGTGCACTACCCGCCTATCGACTACCAGGCAATCTCCTACTATTCGGCACCCAAGTCCGCCTCCGACGGTCCCAAAAGCCTGGACGAGGTTGACCCCAAGCTTTTGGAAACCTACGAAAAGCTCGGCATCCCCCTGCATGAGCAGGAAATTCTGGCTGGCGTGAAGCAAGGCATACCGAATATGCCGAATGTGGCCGTGGATGCCGTGTTCGACAGTGTTTCGGTGGCGACTACCTTCAAGGATCGCCTGGCAGACGCCGGCGTTATTTTCTGCTCAATCTCTGAAGCCGTACGCGAACACCCGGAACTGGTTAAGCAGTACCTGGGCACCGTGGTACCAACCTCGGATAACTTCTATGCGGCGCTGAATTCGGCTGTCTTCACCGATGGCTCCTTCGTATTCATCCCCAAGGGCGTGCGTTGCCCCATGGAACTGTCCACCTATTTCCGCATCAATGCCCAGAATACCGGCCAGTTCGAGCGGACCCTGATCGTGGCCGAGGAAGGCAGCCACGTCAGCTATCTGGAAGGCTGCACGGCGCCTCAACGTGACGAAAACCAGTTACACGCCGCCGTGGTGGAACTGGTCGCGCTGGACGATGCCCAGATCAAATATTCGACCGTACAGAACTGGTATCCGGGCGATGAAGAAGGCAAGGGCGGTATCTACAACTTCGTGACCAAACGCGGTGACTGCCGTGGCGCGCGCTCCAAGATTTGCTGGACTCAGGTGGAAACCGGCTCCGCCATTACCTGGAAATACCCGAGCTGTGTGCTGCAAGGTGATGGTTCTGTTGGTGAATTCTACTCCGTTGCACTCACCAACAACCTGCAGCAGGCCGATACCGGTACCAAGATGATCCATATCGGCAAAAACACGCGTTCCACCATTATTTCCAAGGGCATTTCCGCCGGCCGTGGCGAACAGGCCTATCGCGGCCTGGTGAAGATATTGCCCGATGCGGACAACGCCCGTAACTATACCCAGTGCGACTCCTTGCTGATCGGTGACCAGTGCGGCGCGCATACCTTCCCCTACACCGAGGTGAAGAATCCCAGCGCCCATCTGGAACACGAGGCCACCACCTCCAAGATCGGCGAGGATCAGTTGTTTTATTGCCGGGCACGCGGCATTTCCGAGGAAGACGCGGTCAACATGATCGTCAACGGCTTCTGCAAGGAAGTGTTCAAGGAACTGCCCATGGAATTTGCCGTCGAGGCGCAGAAACTGCTGGGCGTGAGCCTGGAAGGCGCCGTCGGCTAGATAAACTATTGAGTATTAAGTAATGTTGAATATCAGTAACTTACACGCCAGAGTTGAAGAAAAGGAAATCCTCAAGGGCATCGACCTGGAGGTCAAGCCGGGCGAGGTGCATGCCATCATGGGGCCCAACGGTTCCGGCAAGAGCACCCTGGCCAATGTGCTGGCCGGCCGCGACAGCTTCGAGGTGACCGACGGCACGGTTGAGTTCGAAGGAGACAACCTGCTGGACATGGAGCCGGAAGACCGGGCCTGCGAAGGCATCTTCCTGGGCTTCCAGTACCCCGTGGAAATCGCCGGCGTATCCAATATGTATCTGCTCAAGGCAGCCATCAACGCCCGCCGCAAGCATCTGGGTCACCCGGAAATTGACGCCATGGACTTCCTGGCCCTGATCAAGGAAAAGATTCAGCTGGTAAAAATGAACGAAGCCATGCTGTATCGCGGTGTCAACGAAGGTTTCTCCGGCGGCGAAAAGAAGCGCAACGAAATCCTGCAGATGCTCACCTTGGAGCCCAAGCTGGTGATTCTGGACGAAACCGACTCCGGCCTGGACATCGATGCCCTGAAAACCGTCTCCGACGGTATCAATGCCCTGCGCAGCCCGGAGCGCGCCATTGTGCTGGTAACCCACTACCAGCGCCTGCTGGATCACGTCGTGCCCGACTATGTGCATGTACTGGCGGGCGGCAAGATCATCAAGAGCGGCGGCAGTGAACTGGCCCAGGAGCTGGAGAAGAAAGGCTACGGCTGGTTGGGGCCTGCTAGCCCGGATTCGGTGGTGTCGCCGGAGGCCGTAAAGTCTCAGCGCGCGGAACAAGGAGTGTGATTTGGTCATTCCAAATGAACGACGAGTGACAAAGCGATGGGGCTTTAAGGCCCCGTCCCGAAGGGTTGCCCGCCCAAGCCCGGCATACGGCGTTGCTCTCCTTGCCCTTAGGTTGGCTAAGGGCGGCGGCGTGCGCCTTGTCTGTCAGGCTTCGGCGGGCAACGACATCCACCGAATCCGGGCTAGCAGGCCCCTTAGCGTGGAGGACGCGGCTTGATGGCTGCCCAGATATCTCCCCTGCTCGATCACTACCTGGCGGAATTCGCCCGCGTGCAGCCGCAGTTGCCGGGTGCCGACTGGGTGACCGAACAACGCCAGGCGGCGCTCAAACGCTTCGTGGAAGCCGGTTTCCCCAGCAACCGCATGGAAACCTGGAAGTACAGCGACACGCGGCCGCTGCAGAAACAACCCTTTGAACTGGCGCCCGAATCGACGCTGTCGCAGGCCGATGTCGAGGCCTTCCTGCTACCGGAACTGGATTGCTACCGGCTGGTGTTCGTCAATGGCCGGCTCGACCCGGCGCTATCCGAAGTAGTGGATCTCGGCGAGACCGCCGTTTCTCTGGCCAGTGCACTGAACGAGCCACTGACCAGCCTGCAGAAGGGCCTCAACAGCACCCTGAATGGTCATGGTCACGCCCTCAGCGACCTGAACCTGGCCTTCGCGGTGGACGGTGCCCATATCCGCCTGGCCGACAACCAGGTACTGGATAAGCCCATCCACCTGCTGTTTGTGGCGACGCCCGGCGAAAAAGCCGAGGACGAAGCGCATATGGTTCAGGTACGTAACCTGATCGAACTGGGCAAAAACAGCGAAGCCACGGTGATCGAGCATTACGTTGGCCTGGGCGAGGACGCCTATTTCAATGATTTCGTCACGGAAATCCGGCTGGCCGACAATGCCCGCCTGAAGCGTTGCCGGCTGCAGGAAGAAACCGGCAAGGCCATGCAGGTGGGCGCCACGCATGCCGTGCTGGGACGCGACAGCCACTTTCACAGCCATGCCGTGGATCTGGGGGGGCGCTGGGTACGTAACGACACCGTGGTCGGCCTGCAGGCCGAGGGCGCCGAAGTGCATCTGGATGGCCTCTACGTGCCAACCGGGCGTCAGCATGTCGACAACCAGACGCGTATCGACCACGCCAGCCCGCATTGCATCAGTCGCGAGGATTACAAGGGTATTCTCGACGGCGGCAGCCGCGGCGTGTTCAACGGCAAGATCATCGTGCACAAGGACGCGCAGAAAACCGATTCCGAACAACATAGCGCCGCCCTGCTCCTCTCCGGCAAGGCCGAGGTAGATGCCAAGCCGGAACTGGAAATCTACGCCGACGATGTCAAATGCGCGCACGGCGCAACTGTGGGGCAACTCGACGAGCAGGCGATTTTCTATCTGCAAAGCCGCGGCCTGGACGCGGCGGCGGCCCGCAATCTGCTGACCTACAGCTTCGCCGACGAGCTTATCCAGCGCGTGGGCATCGAGCCGCTGCGCAAGCGCATTGAACGCGGACTACTGGCGCGCCTGCCCAACGCCGAACAACTGCAGGAGCTGCTGTAATGAGTGCGGTCACTTCACAAACCCTGCAGCCGCCGCTGGATGTGGCGCGCATCCGTGCGGATTTTCCCATCCTGCACCAGGAGATCTATGGCAAGCCGCTGGTCTACCTGGACAACGGCGCCACCACACAGAAACCACAGAGCGTGATTGATGCGGTCAGCCACTATTACGCGGCTGACAACAGTAATGTGCATCGCGGTGTGCATGCCCTGTCCGAGCGCGCGACGGCCGATTACGAAGGCGCCCGCGCCAAGGTACGCGATTTCATCCACGCCGCCTCCGAGCGCGAGATTGTCTTTACCCGCGGCACCACGGAAGCCATCAACCTTGTGGCCCACAGCTATCTTGGACCGCGTCTGCAGGCCGGTGACGAGATCCTGATTTCACACATGGAGCACCACTCCAATATCGTGCCCTGGCAGCTGCTCTGTGAGCGCAGCGGCGCCGAACTCAAGGTCGTGCCGATCAGCGACGCCGGCGAAATCGTTTACGAAGAATTCGAACGCCTGCTCTCTCCCGAGCGCACGAAACTGGTCGCGGTCGGCCACGTATCCAACGCCTTAGGCACCATCAACCCGATCGAACAGATCATCCGCGCCGCGCATGCGCATGATATTCCGGTACTGATCGACGGCGCCCAGGCTGTGGCGCACCTGCCGGTGGATGTCCAGGCACTGGGCGCGGATTTCTATGCCTTTTCCGGCCACAAGCTGTTCGGCCCGACCGGCATCGGCGTGCTCTATGCACGAGAGGCCCTGCTCGACGTCATGCCACCTTATCAGGGCGGCGGCGACATGATCCGCACGGTGAGTTTTTCCGGCAGCACCTGGAACGAACTGCCCTACAAATTCGAGGCCGGCACGCCGAATATTGCCGGCGCGGTGGGCCTGGGTGCCGCCATTGATTACGTCAACAGCCTGGACCTGGCCCTGGTACAGGCCTATGAACACGATCTGCTCGACTATGCTACGCAGCAGGTCAGCGCTATCGGCGACATTCGCCTGGTGGGTACCGCACAACGCAAGGCCGGTATTCTGTCCTTCGTGATGGAGAATGCCCACCCGCATGACATCGGCACCATTGTCGACCACGAGGGCGTGGCTATCCGTGCCGGCCATCATTGCGCCATGCCGGTGATGGAACGTTTCGGCGTGCCGGCCACCGCCCGCGCCTCCCTGGCCTGCTACAACACACGCGACGATATCGACGCCCTGGTGCGTGCCCTGCAGCGCGTACACGAACTTTTTGGCTGATTCTGTATGAACGACCTCAGAGACCTTTACCAGGAAGTGGTTATCGACCATGGCCGTAAACCGCGTAATTTTCGCGCTCTGGAACCACATAGCCATGAAGCCAAGGGATTCAATCCCCTATGTGGCGACCAGATCGCACTGTACCTGCAAATCGAGAATGACGTTATCCAGGATATCGGCTTCACAGGCAGTGGCTGCGCAATTTCCATGGCTGCTGCTTCACTGATGACAGAATCGCTCAAGGGCAAGACTATCAGCGAAGCCGAAAAACTGTTTGACGCCTACCACGGCATGCTGACCAATCAGGAAAACCTTCCTGACACCGAGCGCCTGGGCAAGCTGGCTGTGCTGTCCGGCGTTCGTGAATATCCCACCCGGGTGAAATGCGCCACCCTTGCAGGCCACACGCTCAAAGCCGCACTGAGCAATAGCGAAAAACCCGTCACTACGGAATAAGGCCCTGGCATGAGTGATTGGATTACGGTTGCCGCCGAAGGTGATATCAAGCCTGGCAAATGCCGGCTCATCGATGTCGATGACATCCCCGTCGCCGTTTATAACATCGACGGACAATACTTCGCGATTGAGGATCTCTGTACCCACGACGGCGGGGAGTTGGCTTCCGGCGAAGTGGAAGACGATGAGGTGATCTGCCCCAGACATGGGGCCAGGTTCTGCATTCGCAATGGCAAGGCGCTCACACCCCCGGCCTATGAAGACGTCTACTGTTTTCCCCTGAGGATAGAAAACGCCGAAATACAGATCCGGGACGACCGCTGGGACTGAATTTCGACGGGACGAAAAAAAACTGCCCAGGCAGGCGGGCAGTTTAACTAGGACAACACTCTTATTATTTGAATAGCGCTCGGGGCGCTAATCCGCGTTCCAGAGACAACATCAGGTTTACGTTCCCTCGCCTGCCTCTCGAATCCCCTGTATGAGAACTAGAGGTAATAATGGTTTGCCGGGCGCGGAATAACAATTAGACGGAAGTATTAGTAAAAGTCGTACTACGGCCTAAAAATGCCGCTAAAACTAGACCAATGGCTAATATACTGGGGAGAATGGTTGGCTTATGGTTAGGCGGATAAGAATGTATTCAGAGGCTTCATGCAATCAGGCCGATGCAGGAGATGATCTTACCTTCCCTGTTTAGGAAAAGACCTACGTCGGGTCGGCGGGTTGCTGTACGCACGCATGCCTATAACCCCGAGAGCGCAACTCTGGAAGATGAGTTACTGCATCTCATTGCCAAACAGAGCCGACGTGTACCTATTGCCGCCTTCCTGGCGGCAATTATCATCGCCGCTTTTGCCGCCGAATATCTGCCCCGATATATCTGGGGCAGCTGGCTGGTTGCCGTGGCCGTTGTCTTGCTCATTCGCCTGCTGATTCTGCCGCGGCTGCCACACATGAAGCACAGCAGTGCTCAGGATCGTATTCACATCGCCATTGCGCTGAGCATTCTAAACGGCCTGGTGCATGGTTCTTCGCTTTTCTTTTTCCCGTTGCTGCCGGAATTTGAACGGGCCATTCAGTCCGTCATTCTGACTGCCCTGTGTACAGGTGCCGTCGCAACCACTGCCGGCTATTTACCTATATTTCTGGGCTATCTGATTCCGGCATTCGCCGCCATGGTGCCACTGTGGATTATCAGCCCGGGTTTACCCGAAGCAGGCTGGCGCGAAGTCGCCCTGGGTTTGTTACTGCTGATTTTCGGGCTCCTGCTGATTGGCCTGGCGCGGGATGCTCACCGGGTATTCCGGGAATCCTTCGAAATACGCGAGAAAGAACGGCAACTGAACCATCAGCTCTCGCGCGCACTGGCTGATGCCGAAGCCGCCAACAATGCCAAGACCCGCTTTCTCGCTTCGGCCAGCCATGATCTGCGGCAACCGATTCATACGCTCTCTCTGTTTAGCGCCGCGCTCTCCATGCGCGAGCTGGATGAAAAAACACGCGATATAACGAATCACATCAACACTGCACTCGACACCCTCGCCTCCCAGCTGGATGCACTGCTCGACATCTCCAAGCTCGACGCAGGTGTCGTAGAAATCAGGACGTCAATCATCGACCTGAGGCAGCTGCTGGATAACATCGAACAGGAATACAAGCCGCTCTGCGAGGAAAAGGGCCTGCTGCTGACGAGCCAGCACTGCGACCCCCTTCCGCCCGTCAAAACAGACCCTGTACTTCTGGAAAGAATCATACGCAATCTCCTTTCCAATGCCGTCAAATATACCGACGTGGGCCAGATCACCCTTTCTACGGAAAAACGTGCTGGCAAATACTATTTACGCATTGAGGATACCGGTCAGGGCATTGCTGAAAGCGAACAGAAGAAAATATTTGAAGAGTTCTACCAGGTCGGCAACCCCGAACGTGACCGTAACAAGGGCCTGGGACTTGGCCTCTCTATAGTCAAGCGACTAACCAACATGCTGAATATCGAACTCAACATGGAATCCCGCCCCGGGCTGGGCAGTCGTTTTGAACTGGAGCTGCCCCAGCCCGTGGCACATATAGAAAATACTAATGATGATCAGGAGCCAGAAGTGAACAATAATTTTCCCTATCAACATGTCCTGGTTGTGGATGATGAAGCCGAAGTCCGCATCGGCATGCAGACGCTGCTGGATAGCATGGGCTTCAGCGTGGATGTGGCCGACTCCACAGAACAGGCAGTAGAAATGGCGACACGTCATCCCCCACAGCTGGTACTGGCTGACCTGCGTCTGCGCGGCACAGATAACGGCATTAACACCATAAAAGCCGTACGCTCACTCGTGCCGAATGTGCCCGCTCTGCTGATCAGCGGCGATACCGCACCCAACCGTCTGCGTGAGGCGAAGCTGGCCGGCATCGAAATGCTGCATAAGCCCGTTGCCCCGCAGGTATTGAGGCAATCAATTCAGAATGCCTGTGGAGGGCATCACAGTAATAACTAACAACGACGCCGACGTCGCAAGGGGGTGGCAATGGCGACGGAACGATGGATCTCAAAAGACTTCGCTGAACTGGCCGCTGAAGCGCTGCAAGCAGAGGATCAGCCTCAACCCCTGATCCTTGATATCGTCATCATCGGCAGTGGATATGGCGGCGCCATTGCCGCCGCCGAACTGGCTGCTATGAACACGGCCTCCGGCTCACCTCTCTCGGTTTGCGTACTAGAACGCGGCCTGGAATATCTGCCCGGAAAATTTCCGGCCCGCTTGAGTGAACTGCCCGGACATCTGCGCTTCACTCTTCCCGCCTCAGCTTATCCTTCAGGCCAACGACAGGGTCTTTTTGATCTCAAACTAGGCGCCGATGTCAGCACCCTGGTCGCCAATGGTCTGGGTGGAGGGTCGCTGATCAATGCCGGCGTCATGGAGACACCCGACACTGACATATTCGGCGATCGCTGGCCTGAAGCACTGCGGACTCGCAAAGCCCTGGATGATTACTATCAAGACGCCCGTCTGTTACTTGGCGTCATACAGGATGGCCAGGACAACACTATCAGCACAACCACCCCTTGCAGTAGCAAGAAACTTAATAAACACCTCGCATTCTCGAAACTCGGAGCAGAGGGCGACACGCTGTACAAGGCCGCCATCTCGATCGCCAATGACAATGGGCACGAAACCTGTGCCCAAGTGAAACTCAATGCTTGCAAGCGATGTGGGGATTGCGCCACAGGTTGTAACTATGGCGCCAAGGAATCTCTTGACACAAACCTGTTGGTAAAAGCCTACCGCCTGGGCGCTGACATCTATACGGGAGCAACGGTGCTGGATCTGGACCGTACCCCGGCAGAGGCCGACATACCTGAACACTGGGTACTGAACACGGTTTACACAGACAAACATCTGAATGAGCGGCAAGGCAAGCCTGTCAGAATACGCGCGCGGCGCGTCATACTGGCCGCAGGCACACTCGGCTCAACTGAAATACTGCTGCGCTCGCAAGAAAACAGCCGCCAGCTGCTGTTTTCCCAACAACTCGGGCGGCACTTTTCAACCAATGGCGACATGATCGCGGCAGGCTTTCATCAAAAACAGAAGGTTAATGCGGTTGCCGACGAAAACGAACAGCCTGATGGACGTGCGATAGGGCCCACCATCACAACAGTAATCAAGACGACCGGGGGAAAGCCCGGTGAGAAGTATCGTCCCAAATTGACACTTGAAGAGCTGGCCGTGCCGGGCTCCATGCGCCGCGCATTCGAGGAAGTTTACAGCACGGCATCGACGTTACACTGGTTCGAAAAAGCAGACACATCGCAGCATCATCATGGACACCCGGCCTCCGACCCCTTTGCCGTGCATGAGACAGCCATTGGTAACACGCAGATTTACGCTGCCATGGGTGACGATGGCGCCCAAGGCGTCATGCGACTCGAAAGACAATCAGCAAGTCGTCTCAGTGACGGAGCCGTGAGTATCCGTTGGCCCGGCATAAAAAATCATCCACTTTTTGAAAGCCAGATCGAGAAACTCAGAGACCTCGCCGAAAGCGCAGGCCTGGCCGGCATCACAATAGCCAATCCACTTTGGCAATTACTGCCCGGCAACATGCAAGCGCTAATCAACAATCAGCGCGGCCCCCTGCTTACAGTACATCCACTCGGGGGCTGCGGCATGGCGGACGACGCAAAACAGGGGGTTGTGGATGACCTGGGCCGGGTATTCAATCCCGCAGCAGCCGAGCATGAGAATCCTTATCACGAGGGGCTGGTCGTGCTTGATGGCTCAATCATCCCTGCCGCATTGGGTACCAACCCCGCACTGACTATTGCCGCTGTCTCCCTGCGGGCTGTACGCGAATTAAAAAAGCAATGGATACTCAAGCCACGAAGCGATACAGACACTACAGCCGGTCAGCCAACAAGGCGGCCTGTATGGCGGGACGCAAAAAAGGAGATTCTTACCCGGGGTCATCCACAACCGACCATTGGTGAATTCACGGAAAGACTCAGCGGGCCCGTAACTCTAGCCGACAGCAAGGGGCGAAAGAAGGAGTTTTCCGCCGAACTGACACTGCATTATGAAAAACTTCCATTGCGAGATCTGCTGGAAACTGATGAATTCGGCGCGCTGAAACACCCAGTCCTCACCATTGGCGATCAGAGCCAGAAAGATCGACAGAGCCGAATCCGCATATTCGAACCCAAAGCCTGGCATGAATTAAGAGAGAAAAACTGTACCGCAGAACAGCGCGAACAGTATCTTGATGAGCGGGCTTTGTTAATAGCCCCGCTCGAGGGCAGTCTCACCATCATGCGCCGGGAATCTGCCAACAGCTGCCTGCGGACCAGCCGTGCGCTCTGGGCCTGGTGGCGTAACCGGGGTATGCGGGACAGCTGGCAGTTTTTTACGGCCAGACACAAACAGCGTCTTGCACAGCAGCACATTCAGCGTTGCTGGCTGCAAGCAATCAAATCCAGGTTCCTGGATGCCCTTCGTCTGGCTTCTCATGCCGGAGAAGTCCGGCTGTTTGAATATGACCTGGGTATCGGCCAACCCTCACAGCAGCAGCTGCTGGACTGGCCAGCAACAGCCTCATTGAGGGGCGTGAAACGCATTACCTATGCCCGCCCCAGCAACCCCTGGCGGCAAATGATGGAAATGACGGTAACTGAAATGCCGGGTCTGGCTAGAAGCCCCGGAAGGCGCGGCAGCAAAAACCTTCTGAGCCTGGATAACGGCTTTATGGCCAATACCGGCATACCTTTATTCAGAATCGTCGGTCAGGAAAACCAGGTAGAGGCCCTCAGTGACCTGCTTGCACTGGCAGGCTATTTCATCCGCATGCTCTTCAGCATCCACATATGGAACGCGCGCCTGCCCGAACCCCCGCTCAATGAACCCGAGCGTCTACCAGGCAGGATCCCCGGTCTGCCGGAACCCGAAATTACCACACTGGTGGTCGATCAAATCAAGCATCAACCGATTCATGTCCGCCTGACTCGCTACAGGGGAAAATCAGCGGATGCCACACCCGTCGCCATGTTCCATGGTTACAGTGCCAGCGGCACGACCTTCGCCCATCATGCGCCGCCCAGTGATATAGCGCGCACATTGCACGAATCCGGCAGAGACATCTGGGTCGTCGATCTGCGTACCAGCTGTGGTCTGCCCACTGCCACCCAACCCTGGACTTTCGAACGAGTCGGCATGAAGGACATACCCGCCGCTATCGACCATATCTTCCATGCCACCGGCGGCAAGAAAATAGACGTACTCGCACACTGCATGGGGTCAGTGATGTTCAGCATGGCTGTTCTGACAGCTGACCGCCCCGCGCATGAAATCATCACCGATTGGGACGAGGGCTTTCGTGACGAGTACCGCGCCCAGCGTCATGCCCTGCCACAACGTATCCGCCGCGTGGTGTTGTCACAGGTTGGGCCCCTGGTAGTGTTCAGTCCTCGTAATGTTTTCAGTGCTTACGTTACGAACTATCTCCGTTATTTTCTGCCGGTGGAAAATTACCAGTTCCGTCCCTCCCGAACACCGGGGCTGGCCGAACAACTGATGGACAGATTACTGGCCACACTGCCCTATCCCGACGACGAATTCCTGCTTGAGAACCCCTGCTGGCCGCCTTGGCGAGGGACGGAGTTCGTCGGCACACGCCATCGAATGGACGCCATGTACGGGCGAGATTTCAAACTTGCCAATATCGACCACCATACGCTGGAATATATTGACGACTTCTTCGGCCCCTTGAACCCCGAAACAGTCAGTCAGGTTATCCACTTCAACCGCCTGCAAATGATCTGCAACCGGTATGGACGCAATCGCTTCATTTTCAGAAAGGCCTTGCGCAAGAACTGGATTTTTCCAACCTTGAGTATCCATGGTGAAGAGAACGGCCTGAGCGATATCGCCACTCTGGAACGTATGCGTTGCGAAATGCAGGATGCGGGCAGGGACTATGAAATTTTCCGTGTAGCAGGATATGGGCACCAGGACTGCTGGATAGGCAAGCATGCGGCTCGTGATGTATATCCAGTGATTCAGCGGTTTCTGGATAAAGAGCGTCCAACAAAGGACATCACCGCTTCAGCGCCACCTCCCCTGCTGGTCAAGCCGCCCTGGGCAGGCCCTGTTACCGGTCTGCCTACAGTTATAACTCCTGATACAGGCCAACAGGTCGTCCCTGTCAGCCTTAGCGCCACACCGAGCCTTGGGCGGCCGGAGGCTGTTGTGCTGCTTCCTGTCGCCAAAGGCAGTGAGGGTGGCAAATGGCAGGTTGTTTACAACGGTGCGCTGATACCGAATAACGCCGACATACCTCAGGCGGCCATGGACATAAGGCCGGTGGCAACAGATGTCGAGGACTGGTTCAGGATAGACATTCCGGACGAAATGTTTCGTTCCCCTGCCGAAGCCGTCATGGTCGTCACTGTTCATGACCAGTCATCCACATTAACGGCGAGGACATTTGATGAAAACTTCTGACGCTCTCCATGACAGGCAAGCGGCTGTCGCAGAAAGCGTCAGCCACTGGTTCAAACAATCCGCTGAAGCGGACAAGGAACGCGCCGCCTGCTTTGCACGGACGAAATGGCCGCATGTTCAGGAACGGCAAAGGCTGGGTTTTATACTGGGCGCCTGCCAATATCCTTCGGGCCTGCTCGACCGGCAACCAGCCTATGCTTCCTGGCAGCGTCTGGCAGAGCGTGTCGAGCGCGAGGGCAGCTCTGCGGACGCTCTTCTTCTTACCGGTGACCAGATTTATATCGATGTTACAGCCGGTCTCTTCGATCCCACACAGCTCGACGATGGTTATCGCCGCGCCTATGAACGCTGGCTGCATCAGCCTGCCATCAGCCGTCTCATGGCCCGAATCCCGCCCCTGTGCATGCTGGATGATCATGAAATCCACAATAACTGGGAACCACTCGCCAAACATTCTGATGAGCAATTGCAAAAAGGCATTGAGACCGCGCTGAAGCGGGGCCGCGAAAACTACCTGCGCTATCAGCGCGCCTCAGGCCCGTTCCCGCAAGCGGCAAGTACAGACCGCGCCAGCCCGAATTTATGGTATTCACTGGAATCACGCGGCCTGCCCGTGTTTGTTGCCGATACGCGTACCGAACGCAACCATCGCCCGGTAAAAGATCTGCTGGGCGCCGGGATCATGAGTCCGGAGCAATTCCACGAACTTACCGCATGGTTGCAGAAACCGGAGCTGGCCGGTCTGCCCAAAATTGTTGTGTCGCCTTCAATTCTGTTGCCGCGGCACTCCCGCGTCGCCAGCACTGATTACAAACGTAATGGCGCCTTGTGCACTGAAATGCAGGCTTTGCACTCAGACAGTTGGGATGGTTATCCGTCGTCGTTCTACAACATGCTGTCACTGATTCTTGAAAAAGAAATACAGAATGTGGTCTTCGTCTCCGGTGATGAACACCTGGGCTGTTTTGCCGAGGCGCGGCTTTCCCGGCCGGACAGGCAAGAGAACGAGATATCCGTTTACTCCATCCATACCTCGGCACTTTACGCGCCTTATCCCTTTGCCAATGCCCATCCCTCGGACCTTGTGGCCGAGGAAAGCTTCCGATTTCAGACAACCCAGAATACAAAACCCTGCCAATGCCGTGTGGAGGCGGAGTTCGTTTCCGGGCAGGGCTTCACATTACTGAATTTCGCCAAGGACGCAGATGGACGCTGGGTAATGTCCTGCGAATTTGAAAGAGCCGATAGCGAGCGGGATCTGCTGTTTACAAGAACACTCAGTGTGTAAGGCCGGCACTGGCAGCGATAAAAACGGCCTCTGTCCGGTTCTTGACTCCAAGGGCCCGGAAACAGGCCGACAAATGCGCCTTCACAGTGGCTTCCGAAATATCCAGTTCCCGGGCGATAACCTTGTTGGCCTTGCCCTGGACAGCTCTGGCGAGCACCTCTCGCTGGCGTTCTGTCAGCTCCCCCAGTTGAGTGTCCAGACTTTCGTTACCAGGCACTCGCGCTTCTATCTGAGCAGTCTGTAAGACATGCGCCGGCAGATACACGCCGCCCGCCAGTATCAGTCTTAACGCAGCAATCAGCATTTCCTGGGTCGAGGATTTCGGAATAAACCCGGCGGCACCCTCGTCAACCACGTTACGAATGATATGCGGGTCGTCTTCACTGGACAGCACCACTATTCTGCTGGCCGGCAAGCTGTCGCGCACGAAATGCAGGGCTTCCACGCCGCCACTGTCGGGAAGATGCAAATCCAGCAGGACAATATCCACCTCTTCTTCCGCAGCCAGCAAGCCAACCTCGGAACAACGGTCCGTCTCCAGAAATTCCACGGTCTGGTCGAGATCGGACAGAAGAAACTTCAGGCCTTGCCTGAAAAGAATATGATCATCTATGAGCAATATCTTCACGAACAGCTCCCTGCCATTTTTTATGTTCGATTCTTGGTGACGCTGGGGAAAATCTTACCGTAATCAAGACGTTTGCGCAGATTTCTTTTGCATCAACTTACAGGTTCGATGTGTTCCGCTACCAGCTGTAATGAACGCCGCCCCATGTACTCATTTACTTCAGGGCGATAGGCCAATAACACGCCACGACTCACGCGCTCCTTCATCTCGCCTGAATTGAAAGCGATGCAATCAATCAGCCCATTTCCGCCTTCCCGGCGCAGGCTGAGCTTGAGATGCCGCCCCCCGACGATACGGCTTTCCGCCACTTCAAAGCGCCCATGGAAGACAGGTTGCGGAAATCGTTGCCCCCAGGGGCCTGCGGTTGCGATTAGTTCGGCGGCCTCAAGAGTCAGTTCGTTGCCGGCCAGCTCTCCGTCGCTTTCAACCACGGGCTCCAGATCATCTTCACGCAACAGGCCGCGAACCTCTTCCTCGAAAGCCGCGCCAAACGCTTCAAGTTGATCGGCCTGCAGGCTGAGCCCAGCGGCCATTGCATGACCGCCGAACTTGCTGATCAAGCCGGGGTGTCTTGCAGCGACAGCATCCAGCACATCCCGAATATGCAGACCGGGTATTGAACGTGCTGAACCCTTGAGCACGCCAGACTCACCAGAGGGTGCGAAAGCGATACTGGGCCGGTGATAGCGCTCCTTGATTCTGGAAGCGACCAGGCCCACAACTCCCTCATGCCATTCGGGGTCAAAGAGGCAGAGCGAAAATTGCTGCTTGCCGGCGGGCCCGTGTTTTCGCAACAGGAATTCTGCATCCTGTTGCATCTGTTCCTGAATTTCACGGCGCTGCGCATTAAGATCATCTAATCGCTGTGCCAATGCCATGGCCGCATCATCGGATTGACCAAGCAGGCACTCGATACCGATGGACATATCTTCCAGCCTTCCAGCAGCATTGAGGCGCGGGCCGATGAAGAAGCCCAGCTCCATCGCCCCCATACTGCTCACATCGCGGCCCGAAATCCGGCACAACGCCAGAACACCCGGCCGTGCTCTGCCTGCGCGAATACGCTGCAAGCCCTGTTGAACCAGAATTCGATTGTTGTAATCCAGCGGCACAACGTCAGCCACCGTCCCCAGCGCTACCAGATCAAGCAGATCACCGAGGGTAATCTCGTCACTGATGCTGCCGCGTCGGCGCAACTCGGCGCGCAAGGCCGCCATGACATAGAAAATAACACCGACACCCGCCAGAACCTTGCTGGGAAAATCACAACCAGGCTGATTGGGATTCACGATAGCTTCAGCCGCAGGCAGCTCACTGCCGGGCAGATGATGATCGGTGATCAGCACCCTGATCCCTGCCCTGCGCGCCGCTTCCACACCCTCGATACTGGATATGCCGTTATCCACGGTAATGATCAAATCCGGCTTTTGTTCTGCGGCAAGCGCTACAATTTCCGGCGTCAGACCGTAACCGAAGCGGAAACGATCAGGAACGATATAACTCACACGGGTGGCACCAAACCGGGTCAGCGCAGTATGGGCCAGGGCGGTGCTGGTCGCACCGTCGGCGTCGAAATCACCTACCACCAGAATATGCCAGTCTTGCTCGATCGCCTGCACCAGCAGCTCTGTCGCTGCCGCAATACCTTTAAGGCTATGGAAGCTCAGTAAACTGGCCAGTCCAAGGTCGAGTTGGGAGGCATCACCCACGCCGCGGTTGAGGTAAATTCGCCGGAGCAATGGACTCAGGGAATCAGGCAGATGATCCTGAGCCGCTGCCTGGCGTATGCGAATGCGCTTTTGTATTTGCACCCGTTCTGAAGTCAACCAAGATTATCAAGCAAGGCGCGCTTGACCGCTTCCAGTTCCGCATCGACAGTAATGACCTTGGTACCGTCTTCACCCTTGCTCTGCTCAATGGCGATATCCGGATCTTTCAGTCCATGTCCTGTCAGCGTGCAAACGATGGACTTGCCGGCCGGTATCTTGCCTGCCTTGAGATCACGCAAGGCGCCTGCAACCGATGTTGCCGAGGCTGGCTCGCAAAATACCCCTTCGTGTTTGGCCAACAGGCGTTGTGCCGCCAGGATTTCATCATCTTCCAGCGCGTCAAACCAGCCGCCGGATTCTTTCTGTACTACCCAGGCCTTGTCCCAGCTTTGTGGATTGCCTATACGAATGGCGGTGGCCACGGTTTCCGGATGTTCTACCGGGCCGCCGTGCATGAAAGGTGCGCTGCCAGCCGCCTGATAGCCGACCATTACCGGCGTATTACCGGCCTGCTCCTGCCATTCACGGTAACCCATCCAGTGCGCGCTGATGTTACCGGCATTGCCAACGGGCAGGCAGTGATAATCCGGCGCCTTGCCCAGGGCCTCAATGATCTCGAATGCAGCTGTTTTCTGGCCCTGCAGGCGGTAGGGGTTAATTGAATTGACGATCGTGACCGGCGCATGCTCGGCAACATCCTTGACCAGCTGCATGCCGGCATCGAAGTTGCCCTTGATTTGCAACACTACAGCGCCGTGCATAAGCGCCTGCGCCAGTTTGCCCATGGCGATCTTGCCCTCGGGGATAAGAACAAACGAGCGTATGCCGGCACGGGCCGCGTAGGCAGCAGCGGAAGCGGATGTATTCCCGGTCGAAGCGCAGATAATGGCCTCACTGCCTTCTTCAACAGCCTTGGTGACCGCCATACACATACCGCGATCCTTGAAGGAACCGGTAGGGTTCAGGCCCTCGAACTTGACGTACATTTCCACGTCCAGACCCAGGGCAGCGGGGATATTATTCAGACGGATGAGCGGTGTATTGCCCTCACCCAGGCATACAGCCGGCGTATGCGCATCCACCGGCAGGTATTGGCGATAACGGTCAACAAGACCGGTATAACGCTGTTCTGTCTGACTCATCTGATTACCTTCAATGATCAAAATGGGCAACACGCATACGCTTGATGCCGTTGCGCACAAATGACTGGGACTCAATCCGTGACAGGGCCTCGGCTAGATCGCCCTCGCGAACCTCATCGGTGAGCATGACCACCGTCACGTCATCTTCCGGCCCTTCCGGTTCTTTTTGCTGAATAGCATCGATATTGATATCGGATTCGGCCAGCAGACCTGAAATCTTGGCCAGCACACCCGACTCATCGGCCACCCGCATGCGAATGTAATGACCACAGACGATTTCCGAAGGTGGCAGAACCTCCAGGTCATTGATTGCGTGAGGCTGAAAACCAAGGTGCGGCACTTTGTGCCCCGGGTCGGCTGTCAGCAAACGCACCACATCGACAATATCCGCCACAACAGCCGAGGCCGTTGCTTCCGCACCGGCTCCGGCGCCGTAATAAGCCGTGGAGCCCACGGCGTCACCGTGCACCATGACGGCATTCATCACGCCGTTAACGTTGGCCAACAGAGCCTGCTCCGGCACCAGCACCGGTTGCACACGCAGTTCGACACCCCGTCCCTGGCGCTTCGCGATACCCAGATGCTTGATGCGATAACCCAGTTCCTCGGCATATTGCACATCTTCCTGGGTAACCGCGCTGATGCCCTGGGTTTCAACATCGGCGAAGCGCAGAGGCATGCCAAAAGCAATCGAAGCCAGAATGGTCAGCTTATGGGCCGCATCAATTCCCTCCACATCGAAAGTAGGATCAGCTTCGGCGTAACCCAAGGCCTGTGCCTCAGCCAGCACATCCGCAAAACTGCGGCCCTCGCTCTGCATCTCGGTAAGGATGAAGTTCCCCGTGCCGTTGATGATGCCGGCCAGCCACTCAATGCGGTTTCCGGCCAGGCCTTCGCGAATTGCCTTGATAATCGGAATCCCGCCCGCCACCGCAGCTTCGAACGCTACATCAACGCCCCTGTCCTGCGCCGCCGCAAAGATTTCATTGCCGTGAAGCGCAATCAGCGCCTTGTTGGCGGTGACTACGTGCTTGCCCTGTTCTATGGCCTTGAGCACCAGCTCCCTGGACAGGGAGGCACCACCGATCAGTTCCACGACCACCTCAACATCGTTGGCAGTCACCACTTCGAACGGATCGGCAACGAGACGTACGCCGTCCAGGTCGCAGGCGCGCGGCTTGTTCAGGTCGCGCGCCGAGGCACAGACGATTTCCACGCTCCGGCCCGCACGCCGTTCAATTTCCTCGGCGTTGCGTTTAAGCACATTGACGGTGCCTGCGCCTACTGTCCCCAGCCCTAACAGGCCGATTTTTACAGATTCCATAAGATCAACTAATCAGTCAGCTTTTCCGTCACTCTCAGGCACCGGCCCGCAACAAACGTTTGAGGCCTCTCAGTGCCTGACGGGTACGATGTTCATTTTCAATAAGGCCAAAACGGACGTGGTCGTCGCCATACTCACCGAAACCAATCCCGGGTGAGACCGCCACCCTGGCTTCCTTGAGTAATAACTTGGAAAATTCCAGCGAACCCATTTCCCTGAACTGCTCGGGAATCGGCGCCCAGACAAACATGGTGGCCTTGGGCTTTTCCACTGCCCAACCCATGGCATTCAGCCCTTCACAAAGGACGTCGCGTCGTTTGCGATAAAGCTCACGGATTTCACCCACACAGTCCTGGGGACCATTCAGCGCCGCAATACCGGCGACCTGCACCGGGGTGAACATGCCGTAATCCAGATAGGACTTGATCCGCGCCAGCGCGCCGACCAGTTCCGGGTTGCCGCACATGAAACCGATACGCCATCCAGGCATGTTGTAGCTCTTGGAGAGAGTAAAGGATTCCACGGCGACGTCCTTGGCGCCGGGAACCTGCAGGATAGAAGGCGCCTCGTAACCATCGAATACCAGGTCGGCGTAGGCCAGATCATGCACAACCCAGAGCCCGTACTCACGGGCAATAGCAACGACACGTTCGAAAAAGTCCAGTTCGACGCACTGCGTCGTAGGATTGGCCGGGAAGTTGAGCAGCATCATCTTGGGACGCGGCCAGGATTCCTTGATGGCCTTTTCGAGTTCTTCGAAAAAATCCACATCTGACAGCATGCGCACATGCCGCACATCCGCGCCGGCAATCACCACGCCGTAAGGATGAATGGGATAAGCCGGATTGGGCACCAGCACCACGTCACCCTGCCCCAGAGTCGCCAGCATGAGATGTGCCAGGCCCTCTTTGGAACCGATAGTGACAATGGCTTCCTTTTCGGCATCCAGGTCAACGTCATAGCGTCGCTTGTACCAGTCGGCAATGGCCAGACGCAGGCGCGGGATACCGCGAGACACCGAATAACGGTGCGTGTCCTCACGCTGTGCGGCCTCGACCAGCTTGTTGACAATATGATCAGGCGTCGCCTGGTCGGGATTGCCCATGCCGAAGTCCACGATATCCTCGCCACGCGCTCGCGCCTCACGCTTCAAGTCGTTAACGATATTGAAGACGTATGGAGGTAGCCGCTTGATGCGAGGAAACTCTGCTTTCACGTTGGTCGCGCCCGGTCGCTGTTAGTTCGGAAGATTCAGTGGAAACAATGGCAAAAATGAAGCGCGCATTGTAGCAGGAGTCACCCCATCAAGGGGGAGGTTTGCAGCGATTTCAGACGCTTGCGGCCTTCTTTTAACCGTCGAGCAGCTGATCCTGGTTCAGCCCTGCCCGCTTGATGAATTTGCGCAGGCGCTTCAGTGCTTCAGTCTGAATCTGGCGTACGCGCTCACGCGTCACGCCCAGCTCTTCCCCCAGTTGTTCCAGGGTGGCAATCTCGCCACGCTCAAGCCCGAAGCGGCGCATGATGACCACACGCTGCTTGTCCGGCAGCTGTTTGAGCCAGCGATGCAGGACATCACGCATATCGTCCACTTCAAGATAGGCATCAGGCATATGGGCGTGTTCGTCCGCCAGCGCATCAAGCAGATTGTGCTCGGAATCCTGATCCAGACTCGCATCGGCGGAGGTAATGGGCTCGCGCAACGAGCGCATACGCTGCACATCGGGCAGCGAACTATGGAAAGCGTTGGCCAGTTCCTCAAGGCTGGGCTCGCGCTCCAGGGTTTGGGCCAGACGCCGGTCGGTACGGATAAAGGAATGCAATTCCTTGACCACGTGGATCGGCAATCGCACGGTGCGGGACTGGTTGATCAGACCACGCTCTATGCTTTGACGAATCCACCAGGTGGCATAGGTGGAAAAACGGAAACCAAGTTCGGGATCAAACTTCTCGACGGCGCGTATCAACCCCAGATTGCCCTCTTCCACCAGATCCAGCAGCGGCAAACCACGGCCCAGATAGTTTCGGGCTATACGTACCACCAGACGCAGATTGCTTTCGATCATGCGCTTGCGTGCCTGAGGATCTCCCTGCTGCACGCGTTTTCCCAGCTGGATTTCTTCCTCAGGCGTTAACAGCGCTGAAAAGCCTATTTCGTTGAGATACAGCTGTGTCGCGTCAGGCGAGAAATCCGCCCTGCCACGCTGTTTCCCCTTGTTTCCGGACTTGGCAACCATGGCTACAGACTACCAATACTGTGGTTTGTCGCCTAGCTCGGGCTATTTGGGCAAGAGCGTGCTGGGGTCGACAGGCTTGCCATTGCGGCGGATCTCGAAATGCACCATGGGCTGGTTTTCCGGTCCGCGGCCAACCGTGGCTATATGCTGTCCCTGTTTGACGCTTTCACCCTGTACAACCAGCAAGCGTTCATTGTGGCCATAGGCGCTGAGATAAGTATCGTCATGCTTGATAATCAGCAACAGCCCATAACCCTTGAGCCCCTCACCTGCGTAAACCACCTTGCCGCCTGATGTCGCACGTATCGGCGAACCCGGCTGACCGGCTATATCCAGACCCTTGTTGGTGCCGGAAAACGCGTCCAGCACCTTGCCCTGGATGGGCCAGATCCAGGGATCGTCATATTCCGGGATTACCGTCTGCTTGTAGGAAGGCGTGGCCACTACCGGCTCGGCTTTGGCAACCTGCTCCGGTGGCGGGACCGCCGGCTCAGCCGGCATCACCTCTTGCGGCACATCCGCCGTTGCCTCTTCGCTGGCCTGTTGTCCGGGTGTGACCTGCACTACCCGCTCAGTCGAAGTAGCGACTGGCGGAGGCAGAGGCGTGACAGGTTTTACCTCGATTTCGCGAACGGAACCTGAACTGCGCGTTTCAAGCGGCTTGGTCGCTACCTTGTTTCCGCGCGTTTTCTCAGCCTTTTGCTCGCTCTCACTCTCATAAACACTGTTGCGCGCCAGTGGATGATAGGGGTGCAACACCAGCATCTGGCCGGTGTAGATTTTGTACGGACGGTTGATGCCATTCCAGCGAGCAAGATCGCGATAATCCAGATCGTACTCGAAGGCGATGGAATAGAGTGTATCCCCGGAACCGACAATATGTTCCTCGGTTTTCGGGAATGGCGAATAAGTTGTGCTGCATGCGGCCAGCAGGCCTATCCAGGTCAGCAGTGTGAAAACTGCAATCCGCATCCTGAGCTCTACCATTGGTGTACGACTACGGCGATTACAATCAGTGCCACCAGCAACCAACCGATCACATCAATGTACTTGATCAGCCTCTGCTCCATGGCCGGACCGGCCCAGCGTACCAGATACGCCACCAACGCATAACGGGCACCCCGACTCAACAATGACGCGAGTATGAACAACGGCAGGTTCATATGGGCGGCGCCGGCAGCGATGGTAAATATCTTGTAAGGCACCGGCGTAAAACCCGCCAGGAAGGTTGCCCAGAACCCCCATTCCGCATACCACTCCTGAACACGCAGGTAGTAATCCCAGTAATTCAGGCTATGTAGCCAGGGGGTGATTACGTCAATCAGGAAATAACCGATGGCGAAGCCGATAACACCACCGATAACGGAAAATACCGTGGTAATCATGGCCAAACGCAATGTACGGTCGCGCTGCGCCATCACCATCGGCGCCAGCAGTACTTCGGGCGGGATGGGAAAGAAGGAAGCCTCTGCAACGGCCACAACAGCCAGCCAGAAAACCGCGTGCGGATGCGCGGAAAGACTCAGAGTCCAGTCATACAGGCGTCGCCACATCAGGTTTTTGCCCCATTGTGATTCTCGTCGCGCACCAGAGGCACAAATGTCACCCAGTCGAGTTGCTCTTCCTCGAAAACGTCACCGCGGCGTGTCAGCACCACCAGGCGCTGGCTTCCCTGTGGCCCTACCGGCATTACCAGGCGCCCGCCGTCACTTAACTGTTCCTTCAGTGCCTGCGGCACTTCGGCGCCTCCGGCCGTCACCATAATCGCCTCGAAGGGCGCGTAATCCGGCAGGCCCCAACTACCGTCGCTCAAACGGCAACGTACTTTCTGATAGCCCATTGCTCGCAACCGTTGCCGCGCCTGCTGGTACAAAGGCTCCAGGCGTTCCACCGTATAAACCGTCATGCCCAGTTCCGCCAGTACCGCTGTCTGATAACCGCTGCCGGTACCTACTTCCAGCACGTACTTTGGCAGATCGGACTCGGCGATGAGCAGCTCCGTCATAAGCGCGACCACGTAAGGCTGGGAAATCGTCTGCCCATGCCCGATCGGCAGCGCGGTATTGTCATAAGCGCGACTGGTCAGCGCTTCATCGACAAAAGCATGCCGCGGTACAGTACCAATAGCCTCGAGCACGTCCGAATGAATGATTCCTTCACGTTTCAATTCCTTGACCAGGCGCGCGCGGCTGCGGTCCGAGGCCATGCCACGTCCCAGCACATGATGATGCAGCAGACTCATATCTGCTCTATCCAGTCACGGATCGAAGGCAAGGCGTCATGCCGGGTGAGGTCAATCTTCAGGGGTGTGATCGACACATAGCCTTCGCGTACGGCATGAAAATCGGTATCCGGGCCGGCATCCTGTTCCTCCCCGGCTGGACCGATCCAGTAAATCGGGCGTCCACGCGGATCGCTGTCCTTGATCACAGGCTCTGCCCTGTGTCGATGCCCCAGACGGGTGGCCTTGTAACCCCGAATAGCCTCCCAGGGTAGATCAGGGACGTTCACATTCAGAATGCTGTCCGCGGGCAACGGGTGCTCAGCCAGCATTTCGACAAGGCGGGACGCCACTTTGCCGGCCGTCCCCATATGCCTGGGCTTGAGTGAAACATTGGAGATGGCGATGGCCGGTAATCCCAGAAAACGTCCTTCGGTCGCGGCAGCCACAGTGCCGGAATAGAGGACATCGTCGCCAAGGTTGGCGCCCTCGTTAATGCCTGAGACCACCATGTCAGGCTCTTCGTCCAGCAACCCCGTAATGGCCAGGTGTACGCAATCGGTAGGCGTACCATCAACGCTGACGACAGCATCGGCATGACGCCGGATGCGCAGCGGCATATCCAGAGTAAGGGAATTACTGGCACCACTGCGATTACGCTCTGGTGCCACTACCGTGATTTTGCCCATCGGCCTCAGAGCTTTCATCAGGCAACGAATGCCCGATGACTCGTAGCCGTCGTCGTTACTTACCAGGATGTGCATATTGCTACTTAGAGTTTTACGCACTCGACCCGTGCGTGCCGTCATCTTACCCTATATCCATGCACAAGCCGTAGAGTTTCCTGCTGATGGCCCGTAAAAAAACACCGGAATCCCCCTCCGGCTCTTCCGGCGAGGAAGATAGCGCACTGTTTCGTCAGGCCGTGGCTGATGCCGCGCCCCTGCGCGCCAGCAACCGCCACCATGTGCGCAAGCGCCCACCCAGACCACAGGCACGCATGCGCGAAGCGGACGATGTCGCGGTCATGGAGCAACTGCTTGATCCACCTCCGGAATGGCTTGACGACTTCGATATGGAAAGCGGAGAAGAACTCAGCTACCGCTATAACGGCGTACAGATCAGCACCCTGCGCAAGCTGCGTCGCGGCCAGTATCGGCTACAGGGTGAACTGGATCTGCATGGCTGCACAGTAGAAACCGCACGCCCGGCATTAACGGAATTTCTGCAGCACTGTGAGCAGGCGTCCTGGCGTTGTGTACGCATTATTCATGGCAAGGGCCGCGGATCAGGCAATCGCGGACCCGTACTCAAGGCACGAGTGGATTACTGGCTACGGCAACGGAGTGAGGTCATGGCGTTTTGCAGCGCCCGACCGGAGGACGGGGGCACGGGCGCGGTCTATGTTCTGCTTCGCGGCCCCAGACAGTGATGGACCAGACTAGCTATCTTCCAGCAAGACGACCGCATGCGCCGCCAGACCTTCCTTGCGTCCAAACGGACCCAGGCCCTCCGTGGTTGTCGCCTTGATATTGACCCGTGACTCCGACAGAGACAGATCAGCTGCCAGGGTTTTGCGCATGACGGCAATATAATCCGCCACCCGCGGCGTCTGCGCGACCAGGGTGAGATCCACATTGCCCGGCCTGAAACCCTGTGCCGTCAGCATCATCAGTACCTGAGCCAGCAGTTGACGGCTATCCGCACCTTTCCAGGCCGGATCACTGTCCGGAAAATGCTGGCCAATATCCCCGAGCCCGGACGCACCTAGCAGGGCATCACAGAGCGCATGCAGCAGCACATCGCCATCGGAGTGTGCGATCACGCCAAATTCGCAGGGCACACTGACGCCGGCCAACATGACATGGTCGCCCGGACCGAAACGGTGAACATCGTAGCCATGCCCTATGCGCATCAGAGATCCAGTTCCAGCGGGTCCATGCCTGCCCGGTCGAGCAGAAACTCGGCCAGGAGCATATCCTCGGGTACAGTAATCTTGATGTTGCCGGCCGCCCCCTCAACGATCCTGGGATGATAGCCGGCGAGCTCCATGGCCATGGTTTCATCAGTCACCTGGACGCCCTTGTCGCTGGCCTGCAGCAGCGCCTGCCTGAGCAGGTCATAACGATACACCTGGGGTGTCTGGGCCTGCCACAGCTGTGCGCGGTCCAGGGTTGCCACGACCTCACCCTCCCGAACCTGCTTGAGGGTGTCGCGCACCGGTATCGCCAGCAGTCCACCACAGGGGTGCCCCATCAGCGCCGCCTCCAGCCGGTCTACCAGGGCAGGATCCAGACAGGGCCGCGCGGCATCGTGCACCATCACCCAGTCGTCCTTGCCACATTCACTGGCCAGGGCATCAAGGCCGGACAATACCGAATCGGCGCGTTCTGCCCCACCCAACACGGTTTTCAGCGGTTTACTGCAGCGCAGCTTAAGTTTGTCCCAGTGTTCATCGTTCTGCCCGAGCACCACCATGATGCCGTTAACCGCCTGCGCAGCCTCCAGGGCACGCAGGCTGCGCTCGATTATCGGCTTGCCCGCCAGGAGCTGGTACTGCTTGGGCAGATCACCGCCCATACGCGCCCCCCGGCCTGCTGCCACCAGGATCGCCCACATCGCGCTACTCTCCGCCGCCCTCGGCAGGCGCCTGAGGCGGATTTTCGGATTTTTTGGGTTCCACAATCAGGTAGAAGGTCTCACCGTCCTTGACCATGCCCAGATCGGTACGGGCACGCTCTTCCATGGCCTCTTCACCCTGCTTCAGGTCTTCTATTTCCGCTTCCAGAGCCGCATTGCGGGCACGCAACTGACTGTTCTCGGCATCCATGACCGCAATCTCGCCGCGCAACCGGTGTACGTCGGCACGGCCACCCGCGCCCACCCACAGCCTGTACTGCAGCGCCAGCAGCAGCAGAACCAGAGCTATGATGAAGAAGCGGAACACCCTAGTGTTTTCTTGAAATGTTCAACCGGCCTTGACCGGAAATGCAGCACGGCCCGGATAGGTCGCCTTCTTGCCAAGCTGCGCCTCTATGCGCAGCAGCTGGTTATATTTGGCCATGCGATCGGAACGGCACAAGGAACCCGTCTTGATCTGCGTAGCGGTAGTCGCCACTGCAATATCGGCAATCGTATTATCTTCCGACTCGCCCGAACGATGGGACACCACGGACGCATAACCCGCCTTGGTCGCCATATCGATGGCATCCAGGGTTTCCGTCAGCGTACCAATCTGATTGACCTTGATGAGGATGGCATTGGCGATACCCTTGTCGATTCCTTCCTGCAGAATCCTGGGGTTCGTTACAAACAGGTCATCCCCCACCAGCTGGACTTTCTTGCCCAACCGCTGGGTCAGCGCTGCCCAACCATCCCAGTCGTCTTCGGCCATACCGTCCTCGATGGTAATAATGGGGTAACGCTTAACAAGATCAGTCAGGTAATCGGCAAACTCGCTGGGGCTGTAGCGCTTGCTCTCGGAAGACAGGTGATAGCGTCCATCCTTGTAAAACTCGGAGCTGGCCACATCCAGGCCCAGCAGAATGTCCTTGCCCAGCCTGTAACCACTGGCCTCGACTGCCTCGGCAATGGTTTCCAGTGCCGCCTCATTGCTGGGCAGGTTTGGCGCAAATCCGCCTTCGTCACCCACAGCCGTATTCAGGCCCCGGCGATTGAGCACTGTCTTGAGGTGATGGAATATTTCCGTGCCCTGCCGCAGAGCCTCACTGAAGCTGGGTGCTGAGACTGGCAGAATCATGAATTCCTGCAGGTCAACGTTATTGTCGGCATGCGCGCCGCCGTTGAGAATATTCATCATCGGCACAGGCATCTGGGTAGCCTTGGTGCCCCCCAGATAGCGGTACAGAGGCTGGCCGGCATCCGCCGCTGCCGCCTTGGCATTGGCCAGCGACACGGCCAGTAGCGCGTTGGCGCCCAGTCGGCCCTTGTTCTCGGTGCCATCCAGTTCAATCATGCGGCGATCCACCGCCGCCTGGTCGCCGGCTTCCTGCCCCTTCAGCGCCTTGGCGATTTCGCCATTAACGTTGGCCACAGCCTTCTGCACGCCCTTGCCCATGTAACGCTTCTTGTCGCCATCACGCAGCTCCACCGCTTCACGTTTACCGGTAGAAGCACCGGAAGGGACAATCGCCGATCCCACGGCGCCGCTGGCCAGTTCCACGACGGCTTCCACGGTGGGATTGCCCCGGGAATCGATAACTTCAAGTGCAGTGATTTTTTTAATCTCGGCCATTAAAAATGACTCCAATTCAATAAATTAAAACTAATTTCTAAAGTTCGGACTTAAATCGCTCTTCTACCGGTCCCTGTGCCTTGACCACCTCATCCAGCGCCTTGAGCTGCTCCAGAAGCGGCTCGGCAAGCTTCAGGGGCCAGGAATTGGGGCCGTCACAAAGTGCTTCATCGGGTTTCGGATGCGTCTCCATGAACAGGCCGGACACACCCGCCCCGATAGCAGCGCGCGCCAGCACCGGAATGAATTCACGCTGACCACCGGAACTGCTGCCCTGCCCGCCAGGCAGCTGTACGGAATGTGTGCAGTCAAATACCACGGGCGCGTAGGCGCGCATGGCAGCCAGTCCACGCATGTCAGACACAAGGTTGTTATAGCCAAAGGAGAACCCGCGCTCACAAAGGATGATGCGGTCGTTACCCGCCGCCTTGGCCTTTTCCACCACGTTACCCATTTCCCAGGGCGACATGAACTGGCCCTTCTTGAGGTTCACCGGCAGACCCATGCGCGCGACGTTCTGGATGAAATTGGTCTGACGACACAGAAACGCCGGTGTCTGCACCACATCGATCACTTCAGCCACCGGATCCAGTGGCGTATCTTCATGCACATCGGTCAATACCGGGACACCGATCTGGCGCTTGACCTCAGACAGAATACGCAGACCTTCCTCTATCCCCGGGCCCCGGTAACTGGCCCCCGAGGAACGATTGGCCTTGTCAAAAGAGCCTTTGAAGACGTAAGGAATACCCAGCCGGGCGGTCAATTCTTTCAAATGACCTGCCACTTCCAGCGCCAGCGCCTCACTCTCCAGCGTGTCGGGACCGGCAATCAGGAAAAAGGGTTTATCGAGCCCAACCTCGAAATCACAAACTTGCATTCGGGTTCCTTGTCCCAGATGAAAGACTAGGCCGCAGCGGACTGTTCGCTACGCGCCCTGGCTGCCCGGATAAAGCCGGAAAACAGGGGATGTCCATCGCGCGGCGTGGAGGTGAACTCGGGATGGAACTGACAGCCGATGAACCAGGGATGATCCCCCAGTTCGACGATCTCCACCAGCTGATCCTGCTCGGATTCACCGGAAAAACGCAATCCGCTTTGCTCCAGCCTGTCACGATAGAAATTATTGAATTCATAGCGATGTCGATGCCGCTCGGCGATTTCATCCTGACCATAGATGGCATGCGCCAGCGTGCCTGGCAAAACACGGCACATCTGCTCACCCAGACGCATGGTGCCACCCATGTCGGAGCTGGCCTGGCGTTGCTGCACACCACCATCCGGATCATGCCATTCGGTTACCAGCGCAATGACCGGATGCGGCGTATCCTGCTGGAATTCAGTACTATGCGCGCCTTCCAGCTTCGCCACATGGCGCGCATATTCAATCACCGCCACCTGCATGCCCAGGCAAATGCCCAGGTAGGGCACGCCGTGTTCACGGGCATAGCGCACGGCGGCAATCTTGCCTTCAATGCCACGCTCGCCAAACCCGCCAGGCACGAGTATGGCATCGACGTCATTGAGAATATCCAGCCCTTCGATTTCCAGCACTTCGGAATCGATATATTCAATATTCACCCGGGTGCCGGTGTGACGCCCGGCATGCGAAAGCGCTTCATTGAGAGACTTGTAGGCATCCACCAGGTCGACGTATTTGCCTACCATGGCCACCTTGACTTCGGCATCCTGCTTGTCGCGCGCCTGCACGACCTGATCCCATTCCGACAGATCTGCTTCAGCCGCCTGCATATGGAAGTGCCTGACCACCAGCTCATCCAGCCCCTGGTCATGCAGCCAGGCAGGGATCTTGTAGATATCATCCATATCTATGGCCGAGATGACTGCCTGTTCTTTCACATTGGTGAACAAGGCAATTTTCTTGCGCTCGGTTTCCGGTAGCGCCCGATCGGTACGACACACCAGGATGTCCGGCTGAATACCGATGGAACGCAGTTCCTTGACGGAGTGCTGGGTAGGTTTGGTCTTGATCTCACCGGAAGAGGCTATGTAGGGCACCAGTGTGAGGTGCATATACAGGGCGTTTTCATGACCCAACTCGACGCCATACTGGCGGATGGCTTCCAGAAAGGGCAGCGATTCGATATCGCCAACGGTACCGCCAATTTCGACGATACAGATGTCCAGCCCTTCACCACCCTGTTTGATGCAGTTCTTGATTTCATCAGTGATATGCGGAATCACCTGTACGGTGCCGCCAAGATAGTCGCCGCGGCGCTCCTTGCTGATGACGTTGTTATAAATCTGGCCGGTAGTGAAATTACTGTGGCGGCTGGTGCGGTTACGGCTGAAACGCTCGTAATGACCCAGATCCAGATCAGTCTCCGCCCCGTCCGCGGTCACATAGACCTCACCGTGCTGGAATGGGCTCATGGTGCCGGCATCGACATTGATGTAGGGGTCGAGCTTGATCAGCCCGACCTTGAGACCACGGGCTTCCAGTATGGCGGCCAGAGACGCGGCCGCTATTCCTTTCCCGAGGGAGGACACCACGCCGCCAGTAACAAAAATAAAACGCGTTTCGGACATACTCAACCGCCGGACACTGCAAAAAGTTTTATTCCCTTCCGGAATCCGCCTGGGCTTCGGCAACGGGCCAGCCTGCTGGCGCATGAAGCCAGCGCAATCGCCATCCCTGCTCATCCGGTCCGGCCGCATAATCAGCAGCCAGCCAGGCATCCGCCACCGCCGCCAGACGCTGCCCATGATATATGAGTGGCAACCTTTCCCGCACCCACGGCGGCACAGCCGCCTCCTGGCACAAATGCTTTAAACGCTTATGATGCTTGGAAAAAACAGGCCGAATGCGCTCGCCCGTCTGGTTAAATCTCACTTCCACAGAGGCGTTTTCCAACCGCAACCCCGCGCCATGCGCGCGTTCCGCCACCAGCTCACCGCAACCTGCCGGCAAAAGAAGCTTCTCGCGCAGGTCCCAGCTCAGGCTTTCACCAGGCGGCGACGGCAAAACAGGCATGGCCAACAGCGCATCCCGATAGCGGCGCAACTCCACACCGGACCATGTCACCAGCGGATTGGCATCCTCGCGCGAGGTCAGCATATCCTGCTCAATGCGCCGCATCTGCGCCTGATTGGGCACAGCCAAATCTTGTTGACGCAACCAGTAACGAAGCAGATTGCGGCGGCGCGCGCCAGCTAACCGGGTGATCGCGCCCACGGAAAGCGAAGCGGCCAGGTCACCTGCACAGGTATCCAGGTCCTGGGCCGCAAGCTGGTCAAGCAAGCCGGCAGCTTCAGCCTGCAACCCGGCGCTACGCTGCAGGGTTTCTTCATACTCCGGCCAATGCGTCTGCAGCAGAGGCACTACCTCATGGCGCAGATAATTGCGGCGCAGGCCTGTGTCTTCATTGCTCGGGTCTTCAACCCACTCAAGCGCATGCGCCCGCGCATAGGCCAGCAACTGTTCCCGGCTCAGCCGTAGCAGTGGACGTAGCATGCGGCCCGATCCCAGGGTGCTTGATTCAGGCATACCGGCCAGTCCATGCGGACCACCGCCACGCAGCAACTGCAGCAGCAACGTTTCGGCCTGGTCCGTACGATGGTGCGCGGTAACCAGCACGTCATGGCCTGTGAGCAAAGCACTCAGGGCCCGGTAGCGGGATTGCCGTGCTGCCGCCTCCAGACCGTGATCAGCAATACCCTCTACCCTGACCCGTTCTACACGCAGCGGCACGGACCAATGGCCGCATACACGCTCACAGTGCTCTACCCAGGCATCGGCCGACGGCTGCAGGCCATGATGTACATGCACCGCGTGCAAGGATTGGGGAATATGTCGCCACAACCAGTGCAGGAGTACCGTAGAATCCAGTCCCCCGCTAAAGGCCACCCACAGACGCCCCCCATGGGGTACTGAAGGAAGTTTGGCCGGCAGGTCAATGTCGCCCGACCCGCTCACGCCTGTTGACTCCGGTTATTCCTTGAAGCGGCCATGCCGCATAAGTCGGTCGTAGCGCGCTTCAACCAGCTTGTTACCAGAAACCTGGGAAAGCCGTTCCAGATTGGAGAGCAGCCGGCTGCGGATGTTGTTGGCAGTTGCCTGCGGGTCGCGATGCGCACCGCCCAGTGGTTCGGGGATGATTTCGTCAATCAGGCCCAATTCATAGATACGTGACGAGGTTACGCCCATGGCATCTGCCGCCTCGGCCGCCTTTTCGGCACTCCGGTAGAGAATCGAGGCACAGCCTTCCGGGGAGATAACCGAGTAAATGCTGTACTGAAGCATCGCCAGATGATCTGCCACGCCGATAGCCAGCGCGCCGCCAGAGCCCCCTTCGCCAATCACCACACTGATAACTGGAGTACGCAGACGCGCCAGTTCGAACAGGTTCCTGGCAATTGCCTCGCTCTGGTTACGCTCTTCAGCGCCTATGCCGGGGTAGGCGCCCGGGGTGTCGATGAAAGTAATAATAGGCACACGAAAACGTTCGGCCAGTTTCATCAGCCGCAGCGCCTTGCGATAACCCTCGGGTTTGGGCATACCAAAGTTGCGATGCAGCTTGTCCTTGGTGTCACGCCCCTTCTGTTGGCCGATTACCATGACGGCGCGTCCATCCAGACGCGCCAGGCCACCTACGATGGCAGGATCATCACGAAACGCACGATCACCGTGGAGTTCCGTGAAGTCGGTAAAGATCGCCTCGATATAGTCCAGCGTGTAGGGACGCCGTGGATGACGGGCAACCTGGGCAACCTGCCATGAGGTCAGCTTGCCGAAGATATCTTCGGTCAGACTGCGGCTCTTGGACTCCAGGCGGCCGATCTCCTCACTGAGATTGACCTCGCTCCCTGTCGCCACATGACGCAGCTCTTCGATTTTCTGCTGCAGCTCTGCAATCGGCTGCTCAAAATCCAAATAATCCAGATTCATTGATCTTCTCTGTCAGGCGCCGATTATCCATTCGCCGCCGCGTTGGCCGGCGTACCGGTACGGCACAATACCTGGGCTGACCCGCTGCCGAGTTGCTGCTCAATTTCCTGCAGCAGGGCGTCACAAGGCTGGACGCGCCAGTCCTCGTGGAAGTTCAGCCAGGCTTTTGCCTGATCATTGCTGTAACTCATACTGACAACACAACCGCTATCACTGCGGTAACGGCTCAGGACCATTTCCAGAGCCTCGACATCAGGTGATTTCCCCTGCGGTAACTTTAGCAGGATTCGGCGTCCGTAGCGCATCCTCGCCTGCTCCACATCCATCAGATCATCTGCGGTGATGCGGTAGTTTTCCGAAAAGTCGTCATAGCTTATGCGCCCTTTCACCAACAGGACTTCGTCCTTTTGCAGATAGCGCGCGCAGGCTTCGGCGGTGCGCTCAAAGCACATGCAGTCAATGCGTCCGCTCTTGTCATCCAGAGTCAGAATGGTACGCCCGCCAAAGCGCCGCAGATCTACCACCAGGCCTGCTGCAGTCACTTCCCTGCCCCCGCCACGACCGTTTCGACGCGGGTTAGGTTCATTACCCCCGGACCCCGCCTCAGCCATGAGGTCACTGATTCTGCCGCTGGTCAGCGCTTTCAGCTCTTCAGCGTAGGCTTCAAAGGGATGACCCGTGAGATAGAGGCCGAGCGACTCTTTTTCCCGGCGTAGCCGCTCCAGGTCGGGCCATACCGCCGCTTGTACCCGGGGCATTTCAACCGGGGCTTCCTGCTCTGCGCCACCAAGCCCGAACATGTCACTCTGTCCGACTCTCAGCGCCTGACCTACCTGTTCGGCGGCGGCCAGCGCGCCCGGCAGCTCCGCCATCAGGGCGGCACGATGCTCACCCAGTTCATCCATGGCGCCGGCCGCAATCAGGGCCTCCAGCACGCGACGATTCAGCTTGCGCAAATCCACCCGCCGGCAAAGGTCATGCAGGTTCTGGAAAGGACCATGGCTGTCGCGCTCGCCGAGCATGACTTCGATGGCGCCCTGCCCGACGCCCTTGATCGCCCCCAGGCCATAGCGGATATGCGCCTCGTCTTCCACGGAAAAGCTGTAGGCCGAGGCATTCACGTCCGGCGGCTGTACTTCCAGACCCATGCGGCGGCATTCGTCGATCATGCCCACGACCTTGTCGGTGTGATCCATGTCGGCGGAGAGCACCGAGCACATGAATGCAGCTGGATAGTACGTCTTCAGCCAGGCAGTCTGGTATGAGACCAGCGCATAGGCAGCAGAATGCGATTTGTTGAACCCGTAACCGGCAAATTTTTCGATCAGGTCGAAGATATCGCCGGCCAGACCGCCATCAATGTCATTGGCCACGGCGCCATCAACGAAAGTTGAACGCTCCCTGGCCATGATTTCGGCTTTTTTCTTGCCCATGGCCCGGCGCAGCAAATCGGCCCCGCCGAGTGAATAACCGGAAAGCACCTGGGCGATCTGCATCACCTGTTCCTGATACAGAATCACACCGTAGGTGGGTTCCAGTATCGGCTCCAGTGAAGGATGCGGGTAAACCAGTTCAGCGCGTCCGTGCTTGCGGTCAATGAAATCCGCCACCATGCCTGACTGCAAGGGTCCGGGACGGAATAACGCTACCAGGGCGACAATATCCTCAAACTTGTCAGGCTTAAGCTCCTTGATCAAGCGCCGCATGCCCGAGGATTCAAGCTGGAATACCGCGTGTGTTTCGCCACTTTGCAAAAGCTCGAAGACCCGACTGTCGTCCAGCTGGATATCCCGAATGTCCAGCTGCGCTTCGCCTTTCCGCTCACGCACCTGGTTCAGGATATTGACCGCTTTGTCGATGATCGTGAGGGTCCGCAGGCCAAGAAAGTCGAACTTGACCAGGCCCACGGCTTCCACATCGTCCTTGTCGAACTGGGTGACCAGACTCTGCCCACTGGGTTCACAGTAAAGCGGCGTGAAATCTGTCAGCGCGCTGGGCGCGATTACCACACCCCCGGCATGTTTGCCGGCATTACGCGCCAGTCCCTCAAGGGAAAGCGCCATATCAAGCACGGCGGCCACGGCTTCGTCCTCACGATAGGCCTGCGCCAGTTCCGTATCCGCTGCTGCAATCAGTTCGCCATCTGTCTTGCCGGCAGCCAGGGCGTCCTTGTATACGTCCTTTTCCATGCCGGTGATGGCCCGCATAAGGGTCATTCCGACTTCGAAGGGGATCATCTTGGCGATACGGTCACAGAATCCATAGGGCTGGCCGAGCACGCGTCCTACGTCACGCACGACGGCTTTCGCGGCCATGGAGCCATAGGTAATGATCTGCGAAACCTTTTCCGAGCCATAGCGCTGGGCCACGTACTCAATCACGCGGTCACGGCCTTCCATGCAGAAGTCGATATCGAAATCCGGCATGGAAATACGCTCCGGATTAAGAAATCGTTCGAACAGAAGGTCGTAGGCGATCGGGTCCAGATCCGTGATACCAAGCACATAGGCAACCAGCGACCCCGCACCCGAACCGCGGCCCGGGCCTACCGGCACTCCGTTATTACGCGCCCAGGCAATAAAATCCGCCACAATCAGGAAGTAACCGGGGAATCCCATGCCCTCGATGACATCAAGTTCAATTTGCAGGCGCTGCTCGTAAGCGGCGACGTCCTCGGTCTCGATCTGCGACAAACGCTCTTTCAGGCCTGTTGCAGACTCCTCACGCAGCCAGCTGGCGGCTGTATGACCCTCGGGCACCGGAAAGTCGGGCAGATAATTCTTGCCAAATTCAAGTTCAAGATTACAGCGTTGGGCAATGGCGACCGTGTTTTCCAGAGCTTCGGGCAAGTCCGCAAACAGGACGGCCATCTGCTGCGGAGTTTTCAGATATTGCTCAGCCGTGTAGTGCCTGGGACGCCTGTTGTCATTGAGGGTATAGCCATCATGGATACAGACCCGCACCTCGTGAGCTTCAAAATCCTCCTGGGCAAGGAAACGCACATCATTGGTTGCAACCAGGGGCAGATCCGCCTGCAGGGAAAGCGCAACCGCCGCAGAGACATAGGCTTCGTCCTGGGGTCTGCCACAACGCTGTACTTCCAGGTAATAACGATCCGGAAACTGCGCAGCCCACCAGGCTGCTTCCTCACTGGCCTGATCCTCATGACCTGCCAGTAAACGTCGGCCAACAGACCCATGCAGACCACCGGACAGCACGATGAGCCCTTCACTGGCCCCGGCGAACCAGTCCTTCTGCATGACAGCGCGACCCCGGTTCTGGCCCTCCATATAGCTGCGGGTCACCAGTCGGGTCAAGTTGTGATAGCCGGCATCGTTCTGGCACAACAGGGTTAATCGCGCAGGCTCTTCTTCGGCATCCGCCTCCGCCACCCAGGCATCCACGCCCACCAGGGGCTTGATGCCGGTGTTCAGCGCGGAGCGGTAAAACTTGACCATGCCGAACAGATTTGACTGATCCGTCACAGCGACGGCAGGCATGCCCTTGTCGCGTGTTGCCGCCATCAACTCCGGAATACGCACTATACCGTCCACGAGCGAATACTCGGTATGTACACGGAGATGTACGAAATCAGCAGTCATGGTTCGCAGGCACAGTCTGTTCGAATCAGGCGATGAATCATATTAGCGCGTTTGCAGATCGAGATGAGACTGCTGACAGGGGCCGAAACTCATACGATGTATTTCGCAAGGCCCCTGCTCCCGCAGGGCCTGCATGTGCTGCGCCGTCGGATAACCCTTGTGGCGGGCGAATCCATAGCCCGGGTAAGTCAGGTCGTAGTCACTCATCTCGCGATCACGCACAACCTTGGCCAGTATCGAGGCCGCACTGATTTCGGCAACGCTGTCATCACCGCCGATAATGGCACGGGCAGGTATATCAATGGTGGGCAGCCGGTTGCCATCAACCAGCACCTCGCTGGGACGCACCGCCAGCGCCTCTACGGCGCGCTTCATTGCCAGCAGAGAGGCCTGCAGGATATTCAACTGATCGATTTCATGATGATCGGCGCGGCCCATGGCCCAGGCCAGGGCTTTGTCACGTATTTCCTCGGCCAACGCTTCACGGCGTTTTTCAGCGAGTTTCTTCGAATCACGCAGACCCTCGATAGGCCGCTCCGGGTCCAGTATGACCGCTGCCGTCACTACCGGACCGGCCAGAGGTCCACGGCCTACCTCGTCCACACCGGCGATCCAGTACGGACTCATGTGTGCTTCTCCAGTAAATCAGCCACAGCCTCGGCGGCGTGATGACTCGCATCCTGACGTAATTGACGGTGAATACTCACGCATTCGGCCACAATGGGGTCAGCACTCCAGGGCCGCGTCAGCCAACGATACAGATGAGGCCCCAACGCCTCGGGGCTGACGGCATCCTGAATGTATTCCGGAACGATGGGGCGGGTAGCCAGATGATTTGGCAGGGTCACATTCGCCACTTTCAGCATGCCAATGCCACGTAACAACCAGTGCGTGAAAGGCGACAACCGGTAAGCCGCCACCGCAGGCCGCTTGAGCAGGCAGGCTTCTAGCGCAGCAGTACCCGACGCCAGGAGCACCGCATTGGCGGCAGTCATCGCCTGATGGGACTGACCATCAAGCAACTTTATATCTAGACCGGCGTAGTGGCCTCCCTGCATGGCCGACTCGAATATCTCCCGCACAGCGGCATTGGCCAGGGGCACGAGAAAACCGACGTCAGGCAGCCGCTTGTGCAACCAGCGCATGGTCTCAAGAAAGGGCGTGGCCAGCTTGCCTACTTCGCTGCGACGACTACCTGGCAATACCGCCACATAGGGCTTGCCTGCCTCGGGCGCCAGATCCAGGGCATCGCGTGCCGCCTCACGGTCCGGCTCAAGGGGCAACTCATCTGCCAGTGGATGGCCGACAAAACGCACATCCACGCCATGCTCCCGGTAGAACTCCGCCTCGAAAGGCATCAGGGTCAGCATGAGATCCACGGACTCGCGAATTCCCTTGATACGCCCTTCCCGCCAGGCCCAGACCGTTGGACTCACATAGTGCACCGTAGGTATACCCGCCTGCCTGAGACGTTTCTCCAGACCCAGATTGAAACTGGGCGCATCTATGCCGATGAAAACATCCGGCTGCCAGTCAATCAGGCGTTGAAAAAGACTGTTCCGCAGCTTGAACAACCTCGGCAGTTCAGCAATCACCTCCCCTATGCCGAACAGGGAAAGCACGTCGATGCTTTCCATTGGCTGACAGCCAGCAGCTTGCATACGCGGACCTACCACTCCAGCAAACTGCGCATCCGGATAACGTTCGCGCAGTGCCTCTATCAAGGGTGCGCCGAGGACATCTCCGGACTCCTCGCCGGCGAGCAGGGCTATCCTGAGTGGAACATGGGCAGGGTCTTGTATGGCTGCGTCCGCGGAATCAGGCATGGAGAGCGGCCCGCTAGCGGATGATGCTCCGCTTGGAGTCGGACAGGAACTCACTGAACATGGCAACGGTTTCGTTGCCTTTTGCCAGTTCAGCCAGTTTTTCCCTGGCCTCCACCAGTCTGAGATTGCTGCGATAAAGCAATTTGTAGCATTCGCGAATGCCGGCTATATCCTCTTTGGCAAATCCCCGGCGACGCATGCCTTCACTGTTAACGCCATGAGGATGCGCCGGATAACCGGATACCATGACGAAGGGTGGTACATCCTTGCTGACGCCACTACCGTAACCCAGATAACTGTGAGCCCCGATACGGCAGAACTGATAAACCAGGGCAAAGCCACCCAGAATCGCATGATCACCAACATGGGCATGGCCGGCCATGCTGGCTCCGTTGGCCATGGTGACATGGCTGCCCACGCGCGCATCGTGAGCGATATGACAATAGGACATGATCATATTGTCATTGCCAATACTGGTGATGCCCTCGTCAAACAGGGTGCCACGATGAACAGTGACGAATTCACGCAGCACATTGCGGTCACCGATTTCCACCCTGGTGGCTTCGCCTTTGTAGCCCTTGTGCTGCGGCTCTTCACCAATGGAACTGAACTGGAAAATCTGGCAATCGTTACCAATGCGGGTCCAGCCGTTGATGACCACATGCGGCCCAATCCTGCAACGGTCGCCGATCTCAACATCAGGGCCAATCACTGTAAACGGGCCGATCTCTACATCTTTGCCCAGCCTGGCGCCCTCATGTACGACCGCGCGTTGGTCAATCATCGGCAACACTCCTCGGAGCCGCCATCATATCTGCTGTACAGGCCAGCTGGCCATCGACCCTGGCCTCGGTGGAGAACTTCCACATGGCCGCCCTGCTCTTGAGGAGCCTGGAGTGCAGTACCAGTTGATCGCCTGGCACAACAGGACGCTTGAAACGCGCTTTGTCGATGCCGACAAAGTAATAAAGCATGTTCTCCTGATCCTGCTCGGTGGAAGCAATACCCAGCAACAAGGAAGCCTGCGCCAGAGCCTCGAGAATCAACACCCCGGGCATTACCGGGTGCCCGGGAAAATGCCCAGGGAAAAACGGCTCATTGATGGTCACGTTCTTGATCGCCACGATCTCCTTGCCGGGGGTACAGTCCTTGACCCTGTCGACCAGAAGGAAAGGGTAACGATGCGGGACATTCGCCAGAATGCTGCCAATATCCGCTTCCGTGGAGTTTCCCCTGAACAATAATTTTTTCATCTTTTACCCCTGATCTTTCTCGAGATTCTTCACTCTCTTTGCAAGATCATCAATATTTCTTAATCTCGCCACCTGGCGGCGCCATTCTCTGGCTGGCGCCACTGGCAGACTCGCCGAATACAGCCCTGCAGTCTCAATTGATGACGACACCAGACTGAAAGCCGTAACCACTACATCATCAGCAATACGCAGGTGGCCGAGAATGCCTGCCGCACCGCCAATCTGACAGCGGGCGCCGATTTCACAGCTGCCGGCAATACCCACACAGCCGGCAATAGCCGTATGCTCGCCGATACGCGTGTTGTGGCCCACCTGTACCAGGTTATCCAGTTTCACACCGTCCCCAATCACGGTGTCGCCGAGTGCGCCGCGGTCAATACAGGTATTGGCGCCAATCTCGACATCATCACCAATTATCACGCTGCCAAGCTGAGGCACCTCAACCCAGTGGCCGTTTTCCGGCGCCAGGCCGAAGCCCCGCCCCCCTACGACGCTGCCCGGCTGGGCATGCACCCTCGCACCTAAGGTGACTCGGTGGTAGAGCGTGACATTGGCAGTCAGCCAACTCTCTTCGCCTACAGTGACGTGTTCGCCAACATAGCAGCCCGGGCCAATCACGGTATCCGCGCCTATACGCGCCCCGGATTCCACAATAGCCCTGGGTCCAACGGCAACACCATCGGCAAGCTCGGCACCCTCGGATACCCAGGCGGTTGGATGAATACCGGCAGGAGGGCGCTGGATGGGATCAAACAGGCCGGCAATACGTGCAAAATCCGCCTGCGGATTTTTACTGATCAGCGCTGCACCAGCCCAGGCTGGTCGGTCGCTTGATCTGAGGATAACGGCGCTCAAGCGACTACCTGCCAGGTCGCCGCTATAACGGGATTCCGCCAGAAATCCCAGCTGCCCCGCCTGGCCGCTTTTCAGACTGCCGACGCCATCTACGACAATACCGGCATCGCCATCCAGCTCCAGTTTGAAACGTTCAGCCAGTTCGGTCAGACGATAACCCATCGATGTATCCGCCGCGGCTACTTACCCATGCGCCCGAGCACTTCGTCTGTAATGTCGACCGCATCGGAAGCATGCAGAATGCCTTCCGTCAGCACCAGGTCGTATTTCTTTTCCTTGACCATCTTGCTGATGACTTCCTTGATCACTTCGCGCAGCTTGTTCATTTCTTCGCGCTCCGCCCGGGCCACGTCTTCGTTGTACTCATCCTGCAGACGACGGAACTCACGTTGCTGTCCACGCAGATCGTCTTCTGCCTTGGCGCGAGCCTCGGCACTCATGGTGGCGGCGTCACGCTGGATTTTTTCGGCATCGGAGACAAATTTTTTCTGCATGGCTTCAAGCCGGTTACGGCGGGCAGAAAAATCTTTTTCCATGCGACTGCGCGCAGCAGTGGCCTGGGGAGACTTGGCCAGAATATATGGCAAGTTGACGACCACGATCTTCAGGTCGGCGGCCTGGGCGGGCATCGCCGCCGCGAGCGCCAGAATCAGGGTGGCAACAGCCACAAGACGGGAAGAAAACACGGAAATTCGCATAATGTCTACCTGGTTAATTCGCACACTAAAAAATCAGAAACCCAGCCCGAATGAAATCTGGAAGCGGTCGATCTCATCTTCAGGCTGTTCATCAATGGGAAGGCCATAACTCAATTTCAGCAGACCAAAGAACGGCGTAAACCAGGAGAAGGCCACACCCGCCGAGCTCCTGAGCTCATCCGACTCAAAACTGTCTGTGTCATTGAAGGCGCCACCGACGTCATAGAAAAGCGCCAGACGTGTGGTTTTCTGGTCACTTTCAAGAAACGGCATGGGTACAATCAGTTCGGATTGCAGCGTGGTTTTCAGCTTGCCGCCGAACGGATTGTTGAACGGCGTATCCCGCGGCCCCACCGTGCCGTCACGGAAACCACGGACCGAATCCGCACCCCCGGCGAAGAACCGTTCATAGGGTGGAATGTCTTCACCGTCACCGTAGCCGTCACCGTAGGAAATATTGCCATTGAACTGGAGGGCCCAGCTACGGCCCAGAGGCAGGAGTTGCTGATGCACATAGGCGGTGCGATAGAACTCCAGATCACTGCCTGGCACGGTAATATCAAAGGTAAATCGATTCAGCATGCCGCGGCGCGGGAATATGGTGCGGTCACGTGTATCACGCGTCCAACCGGTGCGCAGCTCGAAATTGGTAAACCGCGTGCCATTGTTCAGCAGGAATTCCAGCACCTCATTGGAACTCCCCCCCGCGAAAGCATTGACGGCGGTTCGATCTACACCCACGCCAAGTCGCAAGGAGCTGTATTCCGACATCGGCAAACCATAAGTCAATGCCGCGCCCAGCGAATTGGTATCGAAACCGGAACTGAAGCGTACTACCTGGTCGGAATTGCGGAAAAAGGCTGATATCGTGCGACTGATACCGTCATCGGTGGCATAGGGATCTGTCCACGACAGGTTCAGGTATTCCGCAAACTCGTTACGTTCCGCCTGCAACTGGATACGGTCGCCTGTACCCCTGAAATTGGTATGTGACAGTGCACCATTGATCAGGAAGCCGGAGGCATCAGAGAAACCCACACCTACCTGTACCGAGCCGGCGGGCCGCTCCTCCACCTTGTAATCGACATCTACCAGATCATCCGTACCCGGCACCGGCTCGGTTTCCACCGTAACCTCCTGCAGGAACGGCAGACGCTGAAGGCGCTCGCGTGAACGCTCTACCGCGGCTCGTGAGAAGCTTGAACCTTCGAGCTGACGCATTTCACGCCGCAGGGTTTCGTCATTGGTAGAGGTATTACCGGCAAAGTTGATCTGCCGTACATACACCCGATTGCCGGAATCGACGTTGAAAGTCAGGTGAACAGTCCTGGCCTCATCGTCGATACGCGGTAGCGGCTCGACCTTGGCAAAGGCATAGCCCTCGTCAGCAAGGCGGCGACTGATGAGATTGCCGGTTTCGGTCACCAGCTTGCGGGAAAAGGTCTGCCCCTCGCGCACAAGCACCAGGCGATTCAGATAATCCTTTTCGACCACCAGTTCGCCTGCCAGCTGGTAATCCTCGACTGTATAGATGTCGCCTTCGGCCACATTAATCGTAATCGAGATATCGCGCCGGTTGGTGCTCAAGGCAACCTGCACCGAGGAAACCTCGAAGCGCAGGTAACCGCGGTCCTGGTAGTAGGAGGTCAGCCGCTCGAGATCACCCAGCAGTTTTTCCTTGGAGTAACGGTTACTGGTCTGAAACAGGGAAATCCAGCGTGTCGGGCGCAGCTCGAAGTCGTCCATGAGATCGTCTTCTTCGAACTTGGTGTTACCGACGATATTTACGTTGCTGATCTTGGCAACCGGCCCCTCGCTCACATCGATCTTGATGGCAACGCTGTTGTCGCCCTCTTCCGTGACCTGGGTGTCGATACGTACGCTGTAGTAGCCGTTGGCATAATACTGACGCCGCAGCTCCTGCTCGACGCCGTCCAGCAGGTCACGCCGGTACAACTCGCCTTCCGCCAGCCCGGCCTCTTTCAGCCCTTCCTTGAGTTCATCGCCGCCAAGCTTCTTGTTGCCTTCAATTTCAAAGCTGGAAATGGCCGGGCGCTCCCTGACACTGACAACAAGCACCTCACCGTCGCGCCCGAAAGCCACATCCTGGAACAACCCGGTGTCATACAGCGCACGAATCCCTTGCCGGCTGCTGCGCTCATTCAGCTCATCGCCTATCGAAAAAGGCAGATAGGTAAGCACCGTGCCCAGTTCCAGACGCCGCAACCCCTCGACCCGGATGTCGCGAACAACAAAGCTTTCAAAGGCCAGGGCACTGCCGCACACGCAGGCCAGCACCGCCCCTACCAGCCATTGCTGGAATCTTTTTTTCACGCCTTCGAACCCCTAACTAGCCACCAAATAAATGAAGAAAATCGTTATACAAGGCCACAGTCATCAGCACCGCCAACATAGCCAGGCCGAGTCGCTGGCCCGCAGCCTGCACTCTCTCGGAGAGCGGGCGGCCGCGCAACAGTTCAACGGTGTAATACAGCAGATGCCCACCGTCCAGCACCGGTATCGGCAACAGATTGAGCACCCCCAAACTGACGCTTACCAATGCAAGAAATGCCAGGTACACATCCAGACCGATATTCGCGCTTTGCCCGGCAAAACTGGCAATCTGCACCGGTCCGCTGACGTTTCGCCATGAAACGTCGCCTACCAGCATGTGGCCTAGCATGCCCAGCGTCAAAATCGACATATCCCAGGTGCGCTGTACCGCGGCCGGCAGCGCACCCAGTACGCCGGGCGCATACTCAGCGCGCAAATCCTGCCACAAGCCGGGGTCTACTTCTACGCCAGCCCCGAGGCGGCCGCGTAATTCCTCGTTCTGCACGACCGACCCCAGGTGAACAGTCCGCTGTATGACTTCCTCACCGCGCTCGATTTCGAGAACAACATCCTTTTCGGGATGCTTCGCGATCAGGGCCACCAGCCGGGACCAGTCCGTTGTTTGCTGCCCGTTAAAGGACAGCACCCGGTCGCCTGCCTGCAAACCTGCCTGTTCAGCAGATTCACCAGGCAATATTTCTGCCAGGACAGGAGCAACCGGCGGGCGATAGGGCATCAAACCCAGGCCGGGGAACAGCTGCTGCGGATCCAGGCCAATGCCATCCATTGGCAGGCTCACGCTGCGTACAGCGCCGGCAGCATCTTCAATCTGCAGTTTCAGTTCATCATTGAACAGCGCCTGCTTCATCGCCGCCAGCCGTAACTCATGCCAGGTAGGCGTCAAACGTCCGTCAAGACTGATCACGCGCTCTTGCGCCTGGACACCAACCTCCGCGGCCACAGTTCCGGGCTCAGGCTCGGCCAGAAGGGGTTGCATACCCGGCACCCCCATACTGAAGACCCACCAGTAGGCGAAAACCGCAAAGAGAAAATTGACCGCCGGACCCGCGGCAACGATGAGTATGCGTTTCCAGGGAGGTTGCCGGTTAAATGCCCGATGCCGCTCTTCACGGGCCACCGGCCCTTCCCGTTCATCGAGCATCTTCACGTAACCGCCGAGCGGTATGGCCGCAAGCCAGTATTCTGTACCGCCACGACTGGTGCCCCAGATTCTGGGGCCGAAGCCTATGGAAAACCGCAAGACCCGCACACCCAGCCGTCTGGCCACCCAGAAATGGCCATACTCATGCACTGCCACCAGCACGCCAATAGCAATGATAAAAGCGGGTATCGAGAGCAGCCAGTCAGGCATGATCGTGATTCCCCGCAGGAAGTGGCAACGGTTTTTTCACTTGGAAACCCGGGTTCAGATTCATATGAGGTCCGACATGATGGCACGAGCCTGCCCACGTGCCCAATCATCGACCGCCAGAACCGCCTCCAGTTCCATCAGGGATGCACCTTCGGCGGGGCTCTCATGCACGGTATCCAGGCAACGCCGGATAAGCGACGGTATCACCAGATAGGGTATTTCTCCCTGCAGGAAAGCGTCCACTGCCACTTCGTTGGCCGCGTTCAGCACATTCGGATAGTGACCACCTGCTTCCGCGGCCTCATTGGCCAGTGCAAGACAGGGATAGCGTTCAAGATCAACATCTTCAAAATCGAGCTGCCCCAGACGCTGAAGAGACAGCGGACTGACCCCGGAATCGATACGTTCAGGCGAGGCCAGCGCCTGGGCAATCGGCGTGCGCATATCCGGCTGTCCCAGCTGCGCCAGTACGGAACTGTCGCGGTACTCTACAAAAGAATGCACCAGGCTCTGCGGGTGCAGGACAACCTCAATCTGCTCAGGGCCCAGACCGAACAACCAGGCCGCCTCGATGGTCTCCAGTCCCTTGTTCATCATGGTGGCAGAGTCCACCGATATCTTGCGCCCCATGTTCCAGTTCGGATGTGCAACCGCCTGTGCCGGCGTCACATTTTCCAGTTCCGCCAGCGGCGTATTACGGAACGGGCCACCAGAAGCCGTCAACAGAATACGGACCACCCCGGCAGGCGCCTGACCACAGCGATACCCACCGGGCAGACACTGAAATACAGCGTTGTGCTCACTGTCCAGCGGAATAATTTCGGCCCGGCTACGGGACAGTGCCTGCATAACCAGCGCCCCGGCCATGACCAAAGGCTCCTTATTGGCCAGCAACACCCGTTTGTCATGCTCTATGGCCCGCAGTACAGGCAAGAGTCCGGCGGCACCCACGATGCCCGCCACGATCTGGTCGGCTTCCGGCATCGAAACAACGGCCTGGATACCGTCCATACCTTCCAGGACCTCGGTCTTCAGGCCGGCATCCTGGAGATTGCTGCGCAGTGTGGCTGCCGCATGGCCGTCTGCCATAACGGCATAGGCAGGTTTGTGAATCAGGCAGAGTTCGCGCATGCCCGCCACGTCCCTGTGCGCTGTCAGGGCAAAGATCGTGAAACGCTCGGGGTGCCGTTCGGCAACGTCAAGTGTGTTACGGCCTATGGTGCCGGTCGCTCCCAGAATAACGAGTTGCTGCATACGTTCAGGTGGACGATGTCATTGAATGCGTTCAGATCGCCAGGTAATGCAAACCCAGCAAATAACAGGGCGCAGCTGCGGTCAGACTGTCGATACGGTCCATGATACCGCCATGGCCGGGAAACAGACTGCCACTATCCTTAATGTTGGTGGCCCGCTTGAACATGCTTTCCGTCAGGTCTCCGACAATCGAAAGCGCCACCACGAGTGCGCCCAGCACAAGATACTGCTGCAAAACCGTTGCCTGGAGTTCATAGACCCACAAGCCACCGCCCAACACCACCAGCATGCCGGCTACAAAGCCTCCTACTGCACCTTCCCAGGTTTTACCCGGACTGACCTTGGGCGCCAGTTTATGCCGTCCGAGAAAACGCCCGGCAAAATAGGCGCCGCTGTCTGCCGCCCAGATCATCGCCAGCACAACAAGTAACTGCAGCGGACCATTGGGCTCCCTGGCCTGCAGAGTCACCATCGCAACAAAAGTTGGCAACAGCACCAACAGGCCAGTCACTGCCACCATTAACCGATCGGGTGCGCCGTCACCGAAACCCCTGGGGTAAATAACTACCCAGACCGAAGCCATTAACCACCATATGGCCGCTATCAATAACGTTGCATCCAGGACTTGCGGGGTTTCCAGCAAACACCAGAGAAATATGAATCCGGAAAAACACAGTGCCAGATAGAAAACCCTGGCCGCTACACTGACACGTAAAAATCCGCCCCACTCCCAGGCACCGACACCGAGCATGGCCATACAGAGCACAGCGAAACCTTCCATGGGCAGGTAGAAAACGGCTGCCAGAGCCAGCGGCAACGCAATGACGGCGGTCAAAATTCGGGTTTTCATTGTCTTTCCTAGGATCTGGTCCTGCCAGAAAGGTTACTCATCAGGTATCCAGCACTTTACCGAAACGGCGTTGCCGGCCAGCGAACCATGCCAGTGCCTGATCAAGACCTTGGGCATTAAAATCCGGCCAGAGAGTGTCACAGAAATACAGCTCCGTATAGGCCATTTGCCAAAGCAGAAAATTGCTTATGCGTTTCTCTCCCCCGGTACGTATAAGCAAATCTGGATCGGGTATCTGCATGCCCGTTTCCGCATCATGGAAACTGAGTTTCTGAGCCAGCATATTCTCATCGATCTTATCGGCCTGCAGTTGTCCGCTGGCCACCTCCCCGGCTATTGTGCGGCAGGCCTGCGTAATATCCCAGCGCCCACCGTAGCCCACTGCAATCTGTACCAGCAGCTCATCATTCTTCAGCGTTAAGTTCTCGGCCTCTCTCATGGCCTCCTGCAGAGGGCGGGAGAAGTCACTACGCTCACCGATAAAGCGGATTCTCACCTGCTGATCATGCAACTCATTGATCTCGCGCCTGAGTGCGCGCATGAATAATTCCATTAGCAGGTCGACTTCTTTCTGAGGTCGCTGCCAATTCTCGCTACTGAAGGCAAAAAACGTAAGACAGGGAATTTTCAGCCTGTAGGCGGCCTCGATAATCTGGCGTACGGCACGTCCTCCAGCCCGATGACCCGCACTGCGGGACTTATTGCGCTGCTGTGCCCAACGCCCGTTGCCGTCCATGATAATGGCGATGTGCCTTGGCCTGATCTCCTCCGAGACCGACTGATTGCCCCCCATAGCCTTCTGCTCCCGATGCGGCGCTACACCGACATCATTTCTTTTTCTTTATCTTCCAAAAGGCTGTCAACGGCACCCACATGACGGTCTGTAATTTCCTGGATATTCTGTTCCGCACGACGCTGATCGTCTTCGGAAATTTCCTTTTCCTTCTCCAGGTCCTTCAGGTCCTGGTTGGCGTCACGCCTGATATTGCGAATGGCCACACGGGCATTTTCTGCCTCTTGACGCACCACACGGACAAGTTCACGACGTCTTTCCTCTGTCAGCGGCGGCAGTACAATACGTATCACCTGGCCGGCAGTGGAGGGATTCAGTCCCAGATCTGAAGTCATAATGGCCTTTTCAACCACCGGCACCATCGGCTTTTCCCAGGGTGTCACACTCAGCGTACGGGCATCCTCTACCGACAGGTTGGCCACCTGATTAAGAGGCACCTCTGAACCGTAATATTCGACCATGACGTGGTCCAGCAGACTGGTGTGTGCCCTGCCCGTACGAATCTTGGAAAACTCGGCGCGCAGCGACTCCAGGCTTTTTTGCATCCGTTTGTCTGCGTCCTTGGTTATATCGTCAATCATAAGTTTTCCTCAACTGACCAGAGTGCCGACTTCCTCGGCGCCCGTTACTATCTGCTTCAGTGCTCCCGCCTGGTTCATATTGAACACGCGCAAGGGCAGCTTGTTATCCCTGCACAGCACTATGGCCGTGGCATCCATGACACCGAGGCGTCGATCCAGCACTTCCTGATAGCTGAGCCGCTCGTACTTCCTGGCTGCAGAATCCTTCATGGGGTCGGCATCATAGACACCGTCAACCTTGGTGGCCTTCAGCAACAAGTCAGCACCGATTTCAACGGCTCTCAGGCTGGCGGCAGAGTCAGTCGTGAAGAACGGGTTGCCGGTACCAGCCACGCATACAACGACGCGGCCTTTTTCAAGATGGCGCTCTGCACGGCGGCGGATGTACTCCTCGCAGACCTGATTAATCCTCAAAGCCGACATCACCCGGGTAGCGATCCCGATTCGTTCCAGCGCATCCTGCATGGCCAGACCGTTCATGACGGTGGCCAACATGCCCATCTGGTCGCCGGTCACGCGGTCCATGCCAGCACCGGCCAGCCCCGCGCCGCGAAAAATATTGCCGCCACCGACCACGATAGCCACTTCCACACCGCTCTGAACGACTTCCTTCACTTCTTCTGCAAGTCGGTTAATCACGGCCGGATCAATGCCGTAATCCGCTTCCCCCATCAAAGCCTCGCCACTGAGTTTGAGGAGAATTCTGCGTACTGCTTGCTTAGAACCTGACATAGTCGTTGTTATTTCCCTGTAGCGGACAGCAAATGCCGCACATTGTACATGGACTGACCCGTATGGCGCAGATACAAATGAGCCCCGCGAACGGGGCTCATTTCAAGTATTGGCCAAGAGGTTAGCCTGCGGCTTTGGCCTGGGCCTTGACCTCATCAGCAAAGTTGACTTCTTCCTTCTCGATGCCCTCACCCACTTCGTAGCGAACAAAGCCGGCCACACTGGCACCTTTGGACTTGAGCAGCTTCTCAACCGACTGGTCCGGATCCTTGACAAAAGGCTGGCCCAGCAAAGTGATTTCAGCCAGGAACTTGCGCAAGCGTCCTTCCACCATTTTTTCGATGATGTCCTGGGGCTTGCCGCTGTCAGCTGCCTGTGCAATCAGGATTTCACGTTCCTTGGCACGCGTATCCTCCGGCACGTCATCCGCAGAAACATACTGAGGGTTGCTGGCAGCAATATGCATGGCAAGATCACGCGCCAGCTCTTCGTCACCACCGTTAACGGCAATGACAACACCGATACGGCTGCCATGCAGATAGCTCGCGAGCTGGCCTTCCCCGGCATTCAGACGGCTGAAGCGGCGAACAGACATGTTCTCGCCCAATTTTGCGATAAGGGCGCGACGCGCTTCATCGACAGTGCCGCCCTCAACGCTTTCGGCCTGAAGCGCCTCGATATCGGCAGGCGCCTTGTCCAAAGCTGCCTGAGCAACGGCATTGGCAAAGCCGACAAAGTTTTCGTCCTTGCCAACGAAGTCAGTTTCGCAGTTCACTTCGACAATGACGGCTTCTTTGTTGTCGGCAGTAGTCTTGACTACAACGACGCCTTCCGCCGCGGTGCGATCAGCTTTCTTGTCGGCCTTGGCCTGGCCTTCCATACGCATCTTCTCAATGGCCGCTTCGATATCACCATTGGTCGCTTCCAGGGCACGCTTGCATTCCATCATGCCGGCGCCACTGCGCTCACGCAGTTCTTTCACTAAGGCTGCGGTAATCGCCATGAGATAAACCTCGTTTAATCAGTCGAATGGGTGTCTTACTTGGCCTCTTCGGCGGCGGCGTCCTCAGCGGGAGCCTCGGCTTCCTGGGCAGGCGCCTCTTCAGTCTCGCCGGTTGCTTCAGCCTCTGCTGTGGCTTCTGCAGCTTCCTCAGCCTCATCGCTCTTGGCCTTGGCCTTGCGGGTACGCACCTTGGCTTTCGGCTTGGTTTCAGCTTCGTCGGCCACTTCAACGAAATCGCCTTCCTTGGTGCGCGTGGTCACGGAAGCGCGGCCGGTCAGCGCGGCGTCGGCCATGATCTGGCAATAGACACGTATGGCGCGGATTGCGTCATCGTTGCCGGGAATAACCACATCAATACCGTCAGGAGAACAATTGGTATCCACAACGGCAATTACCGGAATACCCAGCTTGTTGGCTTCGGCAATGGCGATTTTCTCGTAGTTGACGTCAATAACAAACAGCGCGTCGGGCAGGCTGTGCATGTCCTTGATGCCACCCAGGCTCTTGTTCAGCTTCTCCAGTTCACGACTCAGATTGAGCTGCTCTTTCTTGGTCAGCCGATGAATGCTGCCGTCCTCTCTCATCTGTTCGATGTCGGTCAGGCGCTTGATGGACTGTTTGATGGTCTTGAAGTTGGTCAGCATGCCGCCCAGCCAGCGCTGGTTGACATAGGGCATACCACAGCGTTCGGCTTCGGCCGCGATGGTGTCACGAGCCGCACGCTTGGTGCCGACAAACAGGATCTTGCCGCCGCTGGCCGCCAGGCGTGAAGCATAGTTATACGCTTCCTTGATCAGCGGCAGGGTTTCTTCAAGATTGATAATGTGGATCTGATTGCGATGGCCGAAGATATAAGGAGCCATCTTGGGGTTCCAGTAACGGGTGCGGTGGCCAAAATGAACACCTGCTTCCAGCAACTGGCGCATACTTACTTCACTCATTTTTTACTCCGGGTTAATTAAGGTCCGAGGACCTTCCTCCACATATCCCCGCTCACCACCCGCTTTGAAAAATCCGGGCACCCAGTGACAGGTTGCGATATGTGTGTGGCGTTAATGAAATTGAAAATCGAGGGCGCGCATAATACCCTAACGCGCCTTTTTCGACAATTGTCCTTACCAGTTTTGAATTGTCTTTACCCCCTTAGCCCTGCATCATGAGGGGATCAGGCGATCTGACAGATAATTCGCCCACCATTACGGAACATTCATGGCCGTTACAATCAAGAGCCCGGAAGAACAGCAGAGCATGCGTGAAGCCGGACGTCTCGCCGCCGAAGTGCTGGAGATGATCGGCGAGCACGTTCAGCCCGGCATCACCACCGATGAACTGGACGCTATCTGTCACGATCATATTGTGAACCGACAGCAAGCCATTCCCGCCTGCCTGAATTACCGTGGTTTTCCCAAATCAGTATGCACTTCGGTCAACCACGTGGTCTGTCACGGGATTCCCGGCCCCAAGAAGCTCAAGAAAGGCGATATCGTCAACATCGACGTCACCGTTATCAAGGACGGCTTCCACGGTGATACCAGCAAGATGTTTCACGTAGGCGAAACCAGCGTCCTGGCCAAGCGGATTGTGCAGTCCGCTTACGATGCCATGTGGCTCGGCATCGAGAAAGTCCGCCCTGGCACACGGCTGGGTGATATTGGCGCCACCATCCAGCAATTCGCAGAAAAACAGGGTTTCTCGGTTGTCCGCGAATACTGCGGCCATGGGATCGGACGCGAATTTCATGAGGATCCCCAGGTACTCCATTATGGCAAGCCCGGCACCGGCCTCACACTGGAGCCCGGCATGACCTTTACCATCGAGCCCATGATTAATGCCGGCCGCAAAGAGGTGAAATTGCTACCGGATGGATGGACCGTAGTCACCAAGGATCACCGCCTTTCTGCACAATGGGAACACACAATACTGGTGACTGAAGACAGCTTCGAGGTCATGACCCTGCGCAGCGAGGAAAAACAGGCTGCATGAGCGGCATAGAAGGCTCGCTGACCTCCGGCAGTAGCACAGACGCCTCACAGGACCTGTTTGCCCACAATCTGCACCAGCAGATTGATCGACGCATCGGGCAAATCACAGAACAATTCGAGCTGGGCAGTGTTCGGGAGCTGGTCAACTGGGTGCGCGAAACCCTGTATTCCGGCTTTGCCAACGGCATGACCCCTGTCGATCTTGTACAGACCAAGGCTTATTTTGTTGATCGTCTTCTGGTTACCACCTGGCAGCAGCATTTCGGGGATGCGTCTGACGAACTGGCACTGATCGCCGCGGGTGGATACGGGCGTAGTGAATTACTGCCCCACTCCGATGTCGACCTTCTGATACTGATACCGGATGGTGATCTCGGCAGGAATGAAACACCTCTGCAGCAGTTCCTGACCTTCCTCTGGGATGTGGGCCTGGAGGTCGGACACAGTGTGCGCACAGTGCAGGACTGTACCGAGCAGGCGCGGGCTGATCTGACCATCATGACCAATCTGCTGGAAACCCGCCTGGTTACCGGCAATACGGCGCTTTTCAACGCGATGCAGGAGGGGCTGTCCACAGAGCATCTCTGGCCGGTGGCCGACTTTTTCCACGGCAAGAAGGCCGAACAGGAACAACGCCACGCCAAATTTGAAGATACTGCCTACAAGTTGGAGCCCAACGTCAAGGAAAGCCCGGGCGGACTGCGTGACATCCAGACCATTGCCTGGGTAGCCAAACGACATTTCAACGCAACCACACTGCATGATCTGGTCGACCATGGCTTTCTGACTGAGCAGGAATATCAGGATCTGGCCAATGGTCAGTCCTTTCTGTGGCAGGTTCGTTTTGCCCTGCACATGCTGACCAACCGACGCGAAGATCGCTTACTTTTCGATCATCAGCTCAAAGTCGCCAAGCTTTTCGGCTATACGGACAAAAGCCACAACCTGGCCGTCGAGCAGTTCATGCAGCGCTATTACCGGACAATCAAGTCGTTGTCCTGCCTGAACGACCTGCTACTGCAGCTCTTCGAGGAAGCCATCCTGCATGCTGATGACGACACGCCTCCAGAACCTATCAACCGCCGATTCCAGTCGCGCCACGGTTTTATCGAGGTCAGTCACCAGGACGTATTCAATCAGAACCCCTTTGCCCTGCTGGAGATTTTCTATCTCATGCAGCAGGATTCGAAACTGACCGGTATTCGCGCCGAAACACTGCGCCTTATCCGTCGCGAGCGCCACCTGATCGACGAAGATTTCCGCGAAGACATCCGGGCCCGCAGCTTCTTCATGGAAATCCTGCGTGCTCCACAGGGGCTGACGCGGGCACTGCGTCGCATGAACCGCTATGGCGTACTGGGTCGTTATGTTCCGGACTTCGGACAGGTGATCGGGCGCATGCAGTATGACCTGTTCCATACGCTGACCGTCGACGAACACACGATTTTCGTGGTACGCAACCTCAGACGCGCCGCCATGGAACGCTTCCGCGATGAACTCCCCTTCGCCAGCGAAGTGATGGACAGCATCCCCAAACCCGAACTGCTATATCTGGCCGGTTTTTTTCACGATATCGGCAAGGGCAAAGGCGGCGATCATTCAGAAATCGGCGCCGAACTGGCCAGGGACTTCTGTCTGCAGCACGGCCTGTCCGGTTATGACAGTGAACTGGTTGCCTGGCTGGTCAAACAACATCTGCTTATGTCGATGACGGCCCAGCGCCAGGATATTTCCGACCCCGAAATCATCCACAATTTTGCCTTGAAGGTCGGTGACAGCCGGCGGCTCGATTATCTTTTCCTCCTGACCGTAGCCGACATTCGCGCCACCAACCCAAGCCTGTGGAATTCCTGGCGGGAAAGTCTGCTGGTTAACCTCTACCGCTCGGCAAAACGCAGTCTGGAGCGTGGCCTGGATGACCCGATACGCGAGCAGGAACTGATCAGCGAAAGTCAGGCGCGCGCGCGCGCCCTGCTGCACAACCGCGGCTTGCAGGACAAACAAATCGACGCTGTCTGGCAACGCTTCCCTGATGACAGTTTCCGGCGCTTCACTCCCGATGAAATCACTGCCTATACCGAAGGCGTGGCCGGCCTGGACGATCCTACGCAGACCCTCGTGCTCGTTGAGCCGCACACCAGTCGTGGCACCTCGGTCTTTGTCTATACGCGGGATGTGGACTACCTGTTTGGCCTGATGACCGGCGTGTTATCGCAGATGGGCCTGAACATCCTGGATGCCCGCATTTCCGAAACCATGGACGACTTCACTCTCGATACCTATGTGGTTTCCGAGGAAGACGGGCGCTCCATCGTGGACCCGGCCCGTGTCAGGGAAATCGAGAGTCGTCTGGCTGCAGCGATAGAACACCCTGACAGCGACAAGATGCGGGTCAGTCGGCGGGCATCCCGCCAGGTTCGTCATTTCTCCGTACCTACCCAGGTCCATTTCCAGCAGGATATGGACCGTAACCGCACAGTCATGGAGCTGGTAACCGCGGATCGGCCCGGATTGTTGTCAACCGTTGGCGAGGCCTTCCGCCGTCATCAGATACTGGTGCATGACGCCAAGATCGGAACCATTGGCGAGCGTGCAGAAGACGTATTCTTTATCACCAACCACCAGAATCGCATGCTGGAAGATGAAGCCGTCTTCAACCAGATTCGTTCCGAGCTGGCACAGGAACTTGATTACAAAGAAGACAGCAACGGCAACAGAACCACCGTCGAGGTCACGATTTGAATCCCGATCTCAACAGGCTGCAACCCTACCCGTTCGAAAAACTGGCAGCACTGGTGGCCGACATCAGGCCTCCCGAAGGTCTTGCACCCATTGCATTGACCATCGGCGAGCCTAAACATCCTGTTCCCCGGATCATTCTGGAAAGTTATCAGGGCGCGCTTGAAGAAATCGGCCAGTATCCCAATACGCTGGGAAAACCCGAACTCAGGCACGCGATCGCAGGCTGGCTCGGGCGCCGCTTCGGTATTGCAGAAGACGAAATCGATCCCGACCGCCATATACTGCCCGTGAGCGGCACGCGCGAAGCCCTGTTTGCTTTCGCGCAAACCATCGTTGAGCGCCGTCCAAACGCGAAGGTGCTGATGCCCAATCCCTGTTATCAGATCTACGAAGGTGCCGCCCTGCTGGCGGGAGCAAGCCCCCATTACCTTGCCTGCACTGATGACAATGGCCTGCTTCCCGATTTCGATGCCGTGAGTGATGCTGTCTGGAATGACTGCCAACTACTGTACCTCTGCAGTCCCGGCAACCCCACTGGCGCCGTTATGCCAGTGGAAACTCTGCAAAAACTGATCGGCCTGGCCCAGCAACATGACTTCATCATTGCCAGCGACGAGTGCTATAGCGAAATCTATCTGGACGAAGCCCGCCCTCCGCCCGGCTTGTTACAGGCGGCCTCGGCCATGGGTCTGCAGGGTTTTGACCGCTGCGTGGTATTTCACAGCCTGTCCAAGCGTTCCAATGTACCTGGCATCCGTTCAGGTTTTGTCGCAGGCGATGCCGCCGCACTCGAGGCTTTCCGCCGCTACCGCACTTACCATGGCTGCACGATGAGCCCCGCTGTCCAGACCGCCAGCATCGCTGCCTGGAATGATGAACTGCATGTCCAGGAGAATCGTTCCCTGTATCGCCGGAAATTTGAAGCCTTCCTGGAAATTACCGGCGACATGCTCGATTGTCAGGCGCCTGACGGCAGCTTTTATCTATGGCCTCGCCTGCCGATGGATGACTGCGAATTTACCCGGCGCCTGCTGCGTGAACAGAATGTTCGTGTGGTACCCGGCAGTTTTCTCTCACGCGAGGTCGGCGGACACAATCCGGGCCAGAATCATGTGCGCATGTCGCTCGTGGCCAGTGTCGAGGAATGCACTGAAGCGGCACGACGCATACGCGCCCTGCTGGCCTAGCCAACACATATGGCGTCTTGAGCCGAAGCTCCAAGCACAGGGGCAAGGACAATAGTACAATTCGGCCCCTTGAAACCTTATTGCCAACAAGAGAAATACCGAGAGTACGATGAGTGACCTGCAGTCGATAATTGAGCAAGCCTTTGAAAACCGCGACCAGTTCAGCCCCCGCAATTGCCCGGATGACGTGCGCAACGCAGTGCTCGAGGCTATTGAACAGCTGGATGACGGCAGGGCGCGGGTAGCGGAAAAAGTTTCGGGCGAGTGGCAGGTCAATCAGTGGTTGAAGAAAGCTGTACTGCTCTATTTCCGCCTGCACGACAATGTCGTCATCGACGGTGCTGAAACGCGCTATTTCGACAAGGTCCCCAGCAAATTTGCAGATTTCGACGCAGAGCGCTTTGCCCGGCAAGGTGCGCGGGTCGTACCCCCTGCCTCAGTCCGCAAGGGCTCGTATATCGCAGCTAACGCGGTGCTGATGCCCTCCTACGTCAATATCGGCGCCTATGTTGACAGTGGATCCATGGTCGATACCTGGGCCACCGTTGGCTCCTGCGCCCAGATAGGCAAGAACGTTCATCTATCTGGCGGCGTTGGCATCGGCGGCGTACTTGAGCCCCTGCAGGCCAACCCCACAATCATCGAGGACGATTGCTTTATCGGCGCCCGCTCCGAGGTGGTTGAAGGCGTCGTTGTGGAGGAAGGAACGGTCATTTCGATGGGTGTTTTCATCAGTCAGAGCACGCCTATCTTTGATCGCGAAACCGGTGACATCAGTTATGGCCGCGTCCCTGCAGGCAGCGTGGTTGTTGCGGGCTCCCTACCGAAGAACGGCCCTGCCGGCCCCTACAATCTGAACTGCGCAATTATCGTCAAGCGTGTCGATGCGCGCACCCGCGGCAAGGTGGGTATCAACGAACTGCTGCGCAACATCGACTAGACATGCCTTTCACGCTCTACGGCCTGAAGAACTGCGATACCTGCCGCAAGGCCTGCAAATGGCTGGACAGCCAGGGCATCGAGTATCGTTTTCATGATCTGCGCACCGATGGTCTGGAATCCAGGCGCCTGACGCAATGGATCGAATCCCTGGGATGGGAAACGCTGCTCAACCGGCGCAGCACAACCTGGCGCATGCTGTCCGTGGAAGAACGCGAACCGCTGGACGAAAAACTGGCGACAAAGCTTATGCTGTCACAACCCACACTGATAAAAAGACCCGTACTGGAGTATCCGGCGGGTGTTGCAGCGGGCTTCAGCACGGCAAAATACGAGGTCATACTGGCCGGCGCCGACTAGTCGGCAATTAAGGAATGGTGATGGGCGATACAGATGCCACGCTAGAGCTTGCTTGTGAACTCATCCGCAGGTCATCCGTAACGCCTGAAGACGCCGGCTGTCAGGCGCTTATGGCCGAGCGCCTGCGAAAAGCGGGTTTCGAGATAGAGTTCCTGGCTTTTGGCGAGGTTTCCAATCTATGGGCCCGGCGCGGCTCCAGCGCGCCTCTGTTTGTATTCGCCGGGCATACCGATGTGGTCCCGCCGGGACCTCTGGAAGACTGGCAGTCCCCGCCCTTCGAGCCGGAGATACGGGATGGTTACCTCTATGGTCGCGGCGCTGCGGACATGAAGGGCAGTCTGGCCGCCATGGTGACGGCTGTCGAGGCATTCGTTTCGCAGCATCCTGATCACGCGGGCAGCATTGCTTTCCTGATCACAAGCGACGAAGAAGGCCCGGCTGTTCACGGCACCCGGCAAGTGATGGAAACGCTCACTGAGCGCGGCGAGAAGATCGACCTCTGTGTAGTCGGCGAGCCCTCCAGTGCCGAGCACCTGGGCGATACCATCAAAAATGGCAGGCGCGGCTCGCTGGGCGCATTACTCCGCGTACATGGGCGTCAGGGACATGTGGCTTATCCGCATCTGGCGGACAATCCGCTTCATCGACTGACGCCCGCGCTGGCGGAGTTATGCGCCATACAATGGGATGAGGGAGATGAACATTTCCCGCCTACCAGTTTTCAGATCACCAACCTGCATAGCGGTACAGGCGCCGACAATGTCATACCCGGGCATGCCGAAGTCATGTTCAACCTGCGCTACTCCCCCGCCCTGAACGCTGACTTAATCCGTGAAAAAGTAACCGCCGTCCTGGAGAGTCATCAATTGCAATACGAGTTGCAATGGCGTCACTCCGGCGAGCCGTTCATCACCCCTCCGGGCAAGCTGGTGGATGCCATGCAGTCAGCCGTGCAGGAGTGCACCGGCGTAACACCCTGTTTATCGACTGCGGGGGGTACCTCGGACGGGCGCTTCATTGCGCCTACCGGTGCAGAGGTAGCAGAACTCGGCCCGGTCAATGCCACCATTCACAAGGTTAACGAATCTGTGCGCGTAGACGATCTGGAGGCCCTGAGTCGGGTATACAGAAACATACTCAAACACCTCCTGGTCTGACCGCGTCAGATCGCCCCGAGCACGCCATCGGCTATGGCCTGCTCAAGCAGTTCGGTGGCATGGTGATAACCCCGGTAGAGCGTTTCGTCCATGCTGTGCCAGTCAAACATACCTACGTCCTGTACCGGCATGCTGATGTAAAGATCGGCACTGTCCCTCTGTTTGAGAATCTCCTCTTCACTGGTCATGGTCGCTGTCTGGTACAGGATGGTGAACATATTCAGACTGACTGACTCGCTACGGCTGCGATAGAGCTGATATGGCCGCTCCCTGCCCTGCATTTCCTCAACCTTGAGTTCGGTCTTGCTGCTCACGTCCGAGGCAATCACGGGGCCACGCCCGTAACCAGCCATGACATCAGTCGGCAGGTTATTGAGCAATCCACCATCCACCAGCAATTCGCCGTGATAGACAAACGGGGGGGCGATGCCCGGTACTGACATACTCGTGCTCACCCAGTCGCTCAGGAACCCCCGCTGATGCACGATTTGCTCATCGCGTGTCAGATTCGTGCTGATGCAGAAAAACTGCCTGGAAAGCTGCTCGATACGTGTATCGCCAAATACATCCTCCAGCCGATGCAGCAGTTTGCGGCCACGTATCAGTGAAATCCGTGACAGGGTGAAATCATTCAGGTAATTCTGGTCTACGAAAGTTTCACGCATGATGCGGAAAATCTCATCAAAGCGGTAACCCGTTGCGCACAACGCGCCTACCAATGCACCAATACTTGTGCCGCCGACCAGGTCGATAGGTATATTGCGTTCCTCCAAGGCCCGAATCAGGCCCAGGTGCGCAAAGCCGCGCGCGCCGCCGCCTCCCAGCACAAGACCTAGTGCATGACCGCTGATCATGCGGGCAATATGTGAAAGCGCCTGACGGTCATAACCTCCCACATGCTGATGATGTCTGCGACTGTTCAGCAGATCACGCCAGCCATAGGGCTCGGTTGCCGAATGGTAATCGTCACCATGAAGCAGAACCACCTCGATCGGCGCCTTGATTCTGTTCTCAAGAATGCACTGCAATATCGACGTCATGCCCGGCTCACGGCGTGCATCCACCAGCAGCAGGATGCGGTCGGCCTGCCTAAGACAGCGACGCGTCCAGGCCTCGGTATTGCAATCTCCCTCGTACACTACATAGCGATATTGCCCCTCCAGGGCATTCAACCAGCTGTATAGCGTTTCGTTACGATCACTGTCCTCAAAGACAATCTGCGCGGCGCCCTTGCCCAATGCGGAGTCGACGCGTTCGGCATCCAGCCTCAGGCTCGCGCCGCGATCGCCCAGCGCATCCGTTATTCCCTTGGCGAATTCCCGATAGGGCAAGCCTTCATGCGCGGGAATCACTGCCATCGTCCGGCTGGAAAGCATCGCATCCCTTGAACGACTGGTGCGTGGCCGTCTGAGGCGCTCAACAATATGCCGCATAACCCGCAGACCTGCCTGCGGATGCTGAACCATCAGGCCACTGAAATCCTCTTTGGAAATGCGGATCAAGGCGCTGTCTCGCACTGCCCGGACTGTGACCGAACGACGCTCGCCCGTAATCAGGGCAATCTCACCGACGATTTCATAGCGGCCCAGCTCAGACAGCCGCTGCTCCTCATTACTGTTCTCACGCAGCGTGTTCACACTCAGGCGGCCATTGGCAATCAGATAGAGTGCGTCCCCTTCATCACCAAGCTTGTACAGCGCCATGCCACTCTTGAGCTCGACCCATTGCGCGCGCTCCGACAACTCAGCCAGCGCCTTGTCGCCGAGGTCAGCAAAGAGTTCGCTACCCTTGAGTGCCTGAATTTTATCCATAGATGCAAATTAGAACGAAAAAGGCCCCGCAGGCAATGCCGGCGGGGCCTTTTTCCAGACTTTTCAGCACTCGGGGCCTAGGCAGCCTTCTCCATAGCGTCGGAGTACTCACCCTCGGCCGCGGCGCCGTTACAACGCGCGCGGTGCTGGAATGCCAACTGGCCCGCGCCCAGTTTCTCGGCGCTGCCGCCCCAGGCTTTCAGGGCAGGTGCCTGCAGGGCACGCCCGTAAGAGAAAGTCAGCGACCATGGCAGTGGCCCGAGCTGGTTCATGGCATTCAGGTGCGCAGTTGCCAATTCATCGCTCTGCCCGCCTGAAAGGAAGGCAATACCCGGAACGGCAGCCGGCACATGACGCTTGAGTGTTTCCACAGTACGGGCGGCCACCTCTTCTACACCTGCCTGCGACGGACACTGCTTGCCGGAAATAACCATATTGGGCTTGAGCACAATGCCTTCAAGCAGGACACGCTGGGTGTGCAACTCGTTGAACACCGCCTGCAAGGTACGATCCGTCACGTCCTGGCAAACCTCAATGCTGTTATCGGCATCCATCAGGACTTCCGGTTCCACGATCGGCACGATGTCCTGTTCCTGACACAGCGCTGCATAACGGGCCAGGGCATGGGCATTGGCCGCAATACAATAATCACTGGGAATGCCATCACCAATGGTAATCACCGCGCGCCATTTGGCAAAGCGTGCTCCAGCGTTACGGTATTCAATCAAGCGGTCGCGAAGTCCGTCCAGACCTTCGGTTACCTTTTCCTCGCCAGCGCCCGCCAGTGGCTTGGCGCCCTTATCCACCTTGATGCCCGGAATAACACCCTTGTCTGCCAGAAGCTTGCTGAACGGAACTCCGTCAGCCGCGCTCTGGAACAGCGTTTCCTCATACATGATCACGCCACTGATATGATTTTCCATCTCTGCCGTGGTGAAAAGCATTTCACGGTAGGCTCGACGGCTCTCTTCAGTGGATTCGACGCCGATACTGTCAAAACGCTTCTTGATAGTCGGCGTGCTTTCGTCAGCAGCAAGAATACCTTTACCCGGGGCGACCATCGCGCGTGCGGTATCGATCAAGGTCTGCGCGTTCATTTTTTCAACTCCATGGATCTAATCTGAATACCCTGCGGTGTGACGCTGGGAAGTATCGCACCTTACTTAACATTTCTCTGGCGGAGAGGGAGGGATTCGAACCCCCGAACCCTTGCGGGTTAACGGTTTTCAAGACCGCCGCTTTCAACCACTCAGCCACCTCTCCGAGGGGCGCTAAGGATACCTGAAGCACCCATTCAAGGCCAGTTCGATAGCCTTTCTGAACCTGCAACAGGCACAAAAAAGCCCCGCCTGGGCGGGGCTTTCAGTCAACACAGAAGCAATAGCTACTGAATAGTGATTTCAGGTTTGAGCATTTCCAGGGTTTTACCACCTATGCCTTCGACTTCAGCCAGTTGATCTACAGACTCAAAAGGCCCGTTTTGCTCACGGTACTCGATAATCGCCTGTGCTTTTGCAGGGCCGATTCCATTCAGACCCTCGAGTGTCGCGGCATCAGCCGTATTGATGTTAATGGCCTCAGCCCATGCGGCAGCGGCGAAAAACAGGGAGATAACAACAAATAGATTACGAATAACTTTCATTTTGTTTCCTCGTATTATCTTGGTTCTATGAGATGCCGTTATTGGCATGACTGAAGTTATCTATTCCAGGCCTTGCCGTCAACCGTGTGCTTGACGGTATGCCAATCCTTGCCTAGCATCGCGCCGCAGAACTTACGCAATCGCTGCAGAGGCCGGGGCCTCGTTCCACACCGATGGACTAAAGAATTATGGACCTTAAAAGCATCCTCTCCCCCATCGCCGAGGACATGCAGCTGGTTGATGCGATTATTCGCAATCGTCTTTGCTCAGACGTCGTATTGATCAACCAACTTGGCGAGTACATCGTCAACAGTGGCGGCAAACGACTCAGGCCTGCCATTGTCCTGCTGGCCGCCAGGGCATGTGGGCAGCAGGATCAACAACACGCACTGCTTGCCGCGGTGATCGAATTCATCCATACGGCGACACTTCTGCACGACGATGTCGTAGACGGATCTGACCTGCGCCGGGGCAAGGACACGGCCAATGCCTTGTGGGGCAATGAAGCGAGCGTATTGACCGGCGACTTCCTCTATTCACGGGCTTTCCAGATGATGGTGGATCTGGAAAGCATGGCGGTGATGAAGACACTGGCCGATACCACCAACACCATTGCCGAGGGCGAGGTTCTTCAGCTATTGAATGTGCATGATCCCGAGGTCGATGAAACGCGCTATATGGAAGTTGTCTGGCGCAAGACCGCTGTTCTGTTCCAGGCTGGCACCCGACTGGGCGCACATTTGGCAGGAGCGGATGAATCGCTGCAAAAGGCCATGGCCGATTATGGGTTGCATCTGGGCACTGCGTTTCAGCTGATAGACGACGCATTGGATTACAACGCGGACGTCAAGAATCTGGGCAAAAATCTGGGGGATGACCTGGCCGAAGGCAAACCTACGCTTCCCCTGATTCACGTCATGCAACACGGCACCACGGCACAGGTTTCCCTGGTTCAGGAAGCCATTCGCAACGGTAGCCGTGAACGCATGCAGGAAGTGCTCGAGGCGATTGAATCCACTGGGGCAATCGCGTACACTTCCGCCCGCGCCGAACAGGAAGCAGACAAGGCTATCGCCGCCCTCGCGCCGATTCCCGAATCGCCTTGCAAATCTTCGCTGGCCGACCTGGCCCGCTTCGCTGTTTCACGTACTTTCTAGAACGGGGTGTAGCTCAGCCTGGTAGAGCACTGTCTTCGGGAGGCAGGGGCCGGAGGTTCGAATCCTCTCACCCCGACCAATCAGATTCCTACTTCTCCATTCAGGATGGACTTGCAGGTGGATCCGGCGGCGGAATCACCGGCGGCGGATTGTTGGGAGGTGGGTTGTTAGGTGGTCCGGGCGGATTAATGGGTCGGTTAGGTATTCCGTTGGTCAACTCAGGATACACTTCCACACCCGAGGCGAATCCTCCAAACGTGAAGTCATATTCACCTTCAAGAGCCGCGAGATTGATATTGACTATCGCCGGCGCCGTTTGATCATTCGCGGCAAAAGCAACACTGCCCGCAGGCACCGACAAGGAACCGGCGCTGTTAACCAGCTGCACCGCCCCTTCAGCGACACTCACATACAAACCATCGGCCATCGATTCATCAATGGCAGCGCAATCCCCGGCACAGATGAAACTGATGAAATCCGTACCCTGCGGACTCACTGCACCCTGACTCGTTTCAATCACAAATCGGCTTTGCCCGGAGTGACTTGCCGACCCGGAAACTATGCGTACGCCTCCCTTGCTCAAGGCCAGGCGAATGTCACCTTTTTGTGATTCTGGTGAATAATTGTTTGCCAGGACAGAAAGCTCGGACGAAGGCCTCATCACCATTGCAGATTCATCCGCAAGAAGTGCTTCCAGGTAACCATCGAAAAGCGTGACCAATCTGTCACCTGTAACGATAGGATCGCCCTCACTAACACCGATAGCCTGGGCATTACGCTGAACCTCAGCATGCCCGCGCTTGTGTAATGTATAGCCCGCCGCATCCTGTGCGTAGGCAGCAGCATAACCACTTGCCATGAATAACGCCGCTGCCAGAGCTAATTTCCTTATCATCTGCTCCATCTCCTGCCCCTATTGCTAAGTGCCACGCGATTATCTCACATCGTTTCCCGAGGTGTCCTGTTTTTTGACAAATGTATGTTTTTTCTCACTTTTACTGCCATGGCAGCGGTCATGAGCACCAGCAGAGTCAGCGCATTGGCCGGAATCTGCAAATTAAAATCAACCAGACTGTGCAAGCCAATACTCACCATGGCCATAATCGCAGCAAAACCAATGGCCATATTATGGGATCGTCTTCTTGTCACGAGCACCCTGAACGCATGAAAAGCCGAGTACAGCACCAGTACCCCAAGAAACGCCACACCTGGCCATCCGGTCTCGATGAGGAACTGCAAATAGTCATTATGCGCATGGTCCCAGAAGCGTGGGGATGGTAACTGCCTATGGTGCTGAAATACTGTAGTAAATCCGCCCAGCCCGACTCCATAGGGAGAGTGATGCTCCCAAGTATCCATAACCTCGGCAGTCAGATAGGTACGGGCTTCAGCTTCAAAACGCGTCTGTTCAATACGCTCGGCCACTTTTTCCAGACCATACCACTGGCCTATCAGGAAAATATCAACGATCAGCACACTCGCAATCAGGACCAGAACCAGACCCGAAGGCCGCATACGCCGTGCGAAAAGATACACAATAGCCGCAGTTAGCAGTGCGGCAACGAAAGCTGTATTACCCATGCGGGATTGCGATAAAAGAAGTCCTATGACCATCAATATCATGAGCATGCGCACATAAACTTTCTGGCCATAGAAAAAGTTCAGAAACGACAGTAACCGCCGACGCCAGTTCACCGGCATATAAGTGGTAAGGGTAGGCAATACCAGGCCAGAGGCAGCTGCAAGGCTGAGTTCCAGATAGCCGGCGAAGTGATTCCGGTTAACGAATGTTCCCGTGGCGACGCCGAAATAAGCCTGCTTTGGACGGAAAAAGCTGTACTCCGTGCCGGTTGTCACCATATAAACCCCGTACACTGCCTGCAACACACCGCCGATCACAATGACCCAGAGAATACCGCGCACTCTTCTGGAACTGGACACCAGGCCCAGCACCAGCAGCATCGCTGCCAAATAGGTCAGAGTGAGTAACCAGGCACTTCGAGTGGCGGCATAATCCACTGCATTCAGAGCAGGCGCATCAATGTAACCCTTGTGTACCAGCAATGGCACCGAGACCCATAGCGCCCAGAGCAGATAGATCAGAAGGAATACCCAGACCCGCCCATTCCAACTGGCGAAACGGGCCCATCCCAAAGACACAAAAACAAGGAATGCACAGCAAAGACCTGTGAAATAAATACCCAGCAAGCTCTCGGCCCAGGGAGTATTGCTGCCAAAGGGTAAAGGCGCCCAGAAAATACCTATAAGAAGCAGACCATATAAAAGCCGCTCCAGTATCTGTGATTTGCGCACTGAATCCGTCATAGTTCAGTTACCCGTGCCGTAGATGAATTCCATACCCGCCCGGCATACCTCCCGGGCCTTCTCGGAAGCGTCGGCCCGGGCGCATATCTGGCGGAAAGCGCGTGCCTTGGTGCAGTAATCCAGTGTGAGTTCCATAAGGCCCGGATAAGCTGTGCAAACTCTGGTGTCGAGACCAAATCGAGAGACAACAATCAGGAACTGTCTGGCAAGGTTTCCCTGCCAGACTTCACGAATCAGTGCTTCTTCCCCTTCTTGTTCACTGCTGTCGATCACAGCGGCCAGCGCGAGACTCAATTGCACGCTGGGCAAGGTGCGCCCGCTCCGGAACGCCCTGTCCCAGGCCTCACCAACGCCCAACCCCAGCAAGGCACGCCGGAATGCAAGATGTCCCCAGTAAGTTGGCCACTCGGGATTTACCTTCGTTGCTCTCTCCAGCGCAAAAAGCGCCATGCGATAGCGTTCGAGTCGCCATTCGGCCTCCGCCAGCCTGCCCCAATAATCAGCATTCTTATTGTTCCCGAGCACAGCTTGCTCGGCATGGTCCCGGGCAACATGATTATTGCCGGCGATCAGGGCACGACCGGCCTTCAGATAATGTCGCTCAGCATCGAGGTTTTGCCAGTTCTGAAATGCCAGTGCGCCAAAGAGTGCCGCAACGGCAAAAGCTAAAACGAAGCGACCGACCCAGGCCATCAGGTCGCTGCGCTGTAGTACTCCCGGTAATACTGGTACCGGTAATCCTGGCCGCGCTTGGGCACGTACTGATTCAGCACCGTACCGAGAAGATTGGCCTGCGCCATTCTGATCTTCTTGATCGAGTCGAGTACGAGATCTGTTTTGGTATCGTCCGCCCTGACCAGGAATATGACCGCGTCACTGACTCTGGAAAGCATGAGAGGGTCGCTGACGGCCTGACAAGGCGCAGAGTCGAAAATGATGCGGTCGTACTGTGATTCGAGAATATCCACCAGGTGCCTGAATCGAAGCGAAGCAATCAGTTCCGCAGGGTTGTGACCGCCCCTACCCGCAGGCAACACATCAATCCCCCCCTCCTCATAACGGGTAATACATTCCGAAAGCTGCGCTTTCTGCGCCATCAGGGTGAAAATACCATTTCCCTGAGTGACGATATTGAGACATTTGGTGATACTGGGCCGGCGCAGGTCTGTTTCCACCAGCAGAACCTTCTCCATCTTGCCCATGGCGATCGCCAGATTGATCGCCACACTGGTCTTGCCTTCCGAAGGTACAGAAGAGGTAATCATGACCTTCTTGTTCTTCTTGGCATCATCCGCCAGAAGTATGCTGGTGCGGATGTTCCTGATGCCTTCGGAAAATGCAGTGTTACTGTGCTCAACTTCCATTTTCGCCATGCGGCCAGGATGACCCACGCCAGAACGTTCGTAAGGCAATACACTCAGTAACGGCCGGCCGCTCAGACGTTCCAGGTCTTCCGGGTCCAGGATCGTGTTGTTCAACAGGAATCTCAATAGGGCCAGCAGAACGCCAAAGATAAAGCCGCCGATGGATCCCATCATGAGAACCAGCGCCGCATTGGGTTTTATCGGCTTCACCGGAGGCGTTGCTTCATCAATCACCCGGGCGGTCTTGAAATCCAGCTTGTCTGCTACGCCTGTTTCTTTCATGCGTGAGAAAAGCGTCTGATATAACTCGCGATTGGCCTCTACATCACGCTCAAGAGACTCGAGCTCGGCCTGATTTCGATCCAGTGATTTGATCTGGGATCTGGACTTATCAGTAATTGATTGCAGTGCTGATGCCGTTTCGCTGGCTATTTCATAATCAGAACGTATACCCTCAGCCGCGATCACCAACTGTTTCTTGTAGGCATCTCTTGCTTCATCCAGTTGCGCCTGTGCGGTTATCATGCGCGGATGCTTGGGCCCATAGCGCGCAGAAAGCTGGCTGACCAGTTCACGGGCCTTGAGAAAACTGGTTTTGGTCTGGATAACCAGGGGTTCATCTTGAACCCGGGGCACACCCTGCAGCAGTTCCCAGTCTCCGCCTGCCTTGACGATCAGGCGGTAGACGTTTTCCAGTTCGGCCTTCTTGCGCACGGCTTCTCGATAGCGATGCGCATTGTCGGCCAGTTCACTTTCCAGGATTCCCCTCGCAGCTTTTACGCTGACAAGCTCCTCCTGATCATAAAACTGCAAGAGCGCACTCTCTGATTCGCGCAAATCACCTCGGGCCTCCTGCAAACGCTGATCCAGCCAGTCTGAAGCCTCACTTGAGAGTTTCAGCTGCTCTTCCAGACCGTAACGCAGATACTCGTCAGACAGGACATTGGCGATTTCTGCCGCCAGCACGGGATCCTCGAGATCCACATGCAAATCCATCAGATTCGTGCTCGGTACGAATTCAACACTGATAGCCTCAAGAAAAGTATCGACGGCCTGCTGCAGTGGCGTTCTTTCAATTTCCGGCTCCGGCGCACTGCCAAGCAATGTGCGGAACTCGTCAAGATAGACATCGATGCGCCGCTTTTTATCTTCCTTGGGCGGCTCATAGAAAATTTCGTTGTCCAGTAGATCCAGCCGATTCACCACACGAGCTGCCATCTCCCTGGACTGAAGAATCTGCGCCTCAGTCATGAAATAGAGGTAGCTTGCCTGCTCACGGTTATAGAGCTTTTCAATTTCCAGGACATTGTAGGCGTCTGGCTCGATAATCATCCGCACCGTAGCCCGGTAGATGGAATCAGCCTTGATCAGGTACAGGCTGACAAGCATGATGCCGACAAAAGTCAGTCCCATGATGTGCCATTTGGCTTCCCAGAAAACACCGATCAGCTGAAAAAGGTCAACCAGTTCGGGGTTACGTTTTTCGCCCGGGTCCTGGTAGTTGGTGGGAAAAGGTTGGTCGCCGCTCAAAACAAGCCTTCCTCTACAATGATGGTGTCACCTGGATACACAGGAGTTTCCAGTGTTGCCTTCTCCCTTTCGTGCTTAAGATCCCCCTCACGCACGATATAAATCTTCCCCTCGGAGGCCCTTTCAGTTAAGCCACCCGCAATAGTTGTCGCAGTCCGGATATTCAGCCCTGGACGATAGGGATAACTACCGGGCCTGAACACAAAGCCGTGAACATAGAACGGCCGATATTCCCTGACTATCACCTGCACATCAGGTTCAATCAGATAATCTCCCCTGAGGCCATCTTCCAGTCTTGTGGAAACCTGCTCCGCGGTAAGACCCGCAACTCGCATTTCTCCGAGAAGCGGGAAATCCACGGTGCCCCGCTCCTCGATTCTGGCCTGCACTGTCAGATCGTCTTCGCCGTGAACCTTGATTTCAACAAGGTCGCCTACCCCAATAAGGTAGTCTTTGGCGACAAGCTCATTATCAGCCCAGCCCGCTGGCGCGATTACTAAACAGATAAGGCAGATGAATCTGCGCAGTCCCTGCGCATTCGATATCCGGATCATTAAGTTAAATCGATGCTTCTATGGAAAGAAATATCTTGTTGCGCTCGGAAGGTACTGCAGGAATACTGGAATCATAGTCAAGACTGTCGAACGCCAGCCGGACCTTGTATCTTTCGTAGAACTGATAGCCGAGCGCAGCTTCGAACCTCAGGCTGTCGTCATCACGTCCAATACCCGCAAATTCGTAGTCAAACTGCTCGACTTCAAATTCAGTATAAAATCGCTGCGTCCAGTTATGCCGCCAACCAAGCGCATAGAACTCGGTATTGATGGAATTTTCGCCCTGGAGAATCTGTTCTTTTACGGACTGGCCGGAACGGAAAAACACGCGCGAATAACTTTTTGGCGTCCAGCCCAACTCCACTTCCCAGCTGGCGCCGTCCAGTTCAACCCGGTCGACATCATCGAATTCACGGGAAAAATAGCCCACCAGGATACGGCCCGTGGTCTTCGCCGTCGCTTCCCACTGCCCACCGACCAGGTATTGGGTAAAATCACCATCGAAACTGGGCAGACCGGGTATGGTCTCGTCGTACTCGATCTGGCCAACCAGGACCTGACCAAGGAAATGCACTTTCGGACGCCAACGATAGATCAGCCCGGCCGAACCACCGAGTGACTGATGATCGAGAAACTGCGTATCGTCTTCGTTTGTGTAGTAGTTCTTGTCCAATGCGCGCAGTGCAAGATAGGGCTGCAGACGACCTGTTTCACTTCCGTAGTTGTACTTCAAAAAGAAGGTACCCTGCCGGTACTGATCCAATTCCCGGTCGGCGATAACGGGATCACCCAGAGTACGGTTGAACCCGTATTCATCGTGTTGATCCTCAGCCTTCAGGGAAATATTGAAACTGTGTCGGGTTAAAGGCCTTATATCGGCCTTGGCCTCAATCGTATGGTCGAAATAGTCATCTTCCGAGCTGATATCGAACTCACCGACCTCGCCATAATAGTCCAGGGAATAACGCCCGGTCCCGCGGGCAAGGGACACACCCAGCCGCGGCGCCAGCAACCAGACGTCTGATTCGACTTCCTCACCATCGCCGCTGTAATACATGTTATCGATATGTCCGGCGCTTAATTTCAGGCTACCGGAATAGTTCACTCCACCTGCGGCACGACCCTCATCGGCATACCCGGGAGTAGACACCAGAATTGACAGCATTGCCGATACGCCGGCATATCTCGCTATCCATGCGATATTCGTTACAGAACTCACCCTTGTTCTCCTCTTCTCCTGCCCCGACCAAATAGTTTTCGTGAGTATACACGAACCCACCCGTCATACTAATAAGCCCGCGGACTGGAAAAGCCGCTAAAGACAGTCATGATGATGATCTGCATATCAAGCCATATCGACCAATTTTCGATGTAGTAGAGATCATGTTCAATACGGCTTGTCATCTCGTCCACACTGAGCAGTTCGCCGCGCAGGCCATTGACCTGGGCCCATCCTGTAATCCCGGGTTTGACCTTATGCCGCCGAACATAGCTTTCGACCACGGGGCGGTACTCATCATTCATTGTTACTTTATAAGGTCGCGGCCCAACAATTGACATGTTGCCCTGCAGCACGTTCAGGAGCTGTGGCAACTCGTCAAGACTGGTACGGCGCAAAATCTTGCCCAATGGAGTAATTCGAGGATCATCACGCCCCCTGACAAGGGCGACCTGCTCATCATCCTCTGTGCTGTGATACAGCGTCCTGAACTTATAAACCGTGAACTCTTCCCCACTAAGGCCATGCCGGCTCTGCATATATAAAATCGGCCCCCTGCTGGTGAGTTTGATCGCGATACTGATCAGCAACATGACTGGGGCACAGAGCAGCATTGCAACACTTGCCACCGATACATCCTCCAGCCTCTTAAGGACGCGGTTAAAGCCTACAATAGGGCTACGGCTGATATTTACCACCGGCAAACCCGCAACCTCCACGAACGAAGCATTCAGCATACGGTACTGATACAGATGAGGAATCAGACGCACATCAATCACAATGTTTTTCAGTTGTTCCATGGCGACCTTGTGCGCCTCGCTTTCCTCTGGTGACAAGGCAACCCACACCTCATCTGAAGCGTTTGCTGAAGCATCCAGCGTGCTGGAGATTTCCTGCACAGGACCCAGATAGCGTAAAGAAAGAGTGTCCGGACTGCTCATCGGCCTGGCGGCAAAATAACCTGCAATTCGATAACCGGTTTGTGGATGCTCATGCAGGGCCCGCACTACCCTGCTTGCACAATCCCCACCCCCGATCAGAAACACGCTTTTGATATCTGCCCCCGTCTGACGAATCCGCCAGAGCGTGGAAATAATCAGAAAACGCAACAGGAAATGCAGGAACAGACTTGAACCGAACCACAGCACAAACCAGAGGCGGGAATAATCCGCAGTTATTTTCAGCAAAGCGGCCAGAACAATCAGCCCGACGGCCATAATCGACCATCCGCTAAACAGGCGCAAAAACTCCTGCAGGAGGGTACTGCCGCGTAAATCACGGTACATGCCCAGATTGGAGAAGAGTAAAGGCGCTATAACTGCGCCGAGTAGCGCCGCGGTCTGAAAGTGTTGTGGCCAGCCATACTCAAGACGACCGGTATGGTAAAAATTGGTTGTCAGGCACGATACATAGGCGCTGAAAAAAACGACTGATGTATCAAGCAACACCACCGCAGCGACCAGGTAGTGGCTGTTTCTGCGGATGAGTCCGCGTCTTTGATACATCCCTGTCTGCCTCCAAAGCAATCAACCTGCCAGTTCTAACACTCTCTCCAATTCCAAATAATAGCTTTCGTTCGTTTTTTTAAATTTATTGAAGGAGTTGCGCGCTTCACGACCGAGCCGTGCTACCAGAGCATCATCCCATTTCAGCTCTAGTAAAGCTTCTTTTAACGCATCTTGTGTTGCATATTGAATACCATTTTCACCGTGAATTACAAAATCTTTCATGGCGCAGTCCTGCGGTATTACGGCCGGAACACCCAGTGAAGCAGCCTCGTAAACAGACAGCCCAAAGGTTTCATGCCACAGGCTGGGCGCCACCAGGGCACGGGCGTCACGCAATAATTCATATATTTCTTCTCTACTTTTCCAACCGGCAATTTCAGCTTGTGGATAGATGCGCTTGATAGTGACGCGCTCCTCTCCATCGCCGATGTAAAGAAGCGGAACATCGGCATCTCTTGCGGCCTTAGCCAGTTCTGCCACACCCTTGTCCTTGGCAAGGCGGCCCAAATAGACAAATAAACGATTGCCGGATGCATCGACCCTCCGTTCATCACCCGGATCAGTAACACGATTCGGCAGGACAAACTGTGGAAGATGAGCGGGTAGCCAGGGCCTGATAATGCTCGCTTGATACTCAGAGACGTAAATCACCGCATCCATCCTGCTCATGACCCGTGCAAAGTCGCGGGTAATAAACTGCCGCGCCACACGCCAGTATTTTTCCAGGCGCGAGGTACGATCACAATTAGCCACCACACAGCTCAGGGAGAGGGGTTTGCGCGAACAATGCTCACCCTGTACGAAGTCCTGATAAGCCCCATTCGGGCAGCCGATGAAATAGTCATGCAGCATTACGACAACAGGGATCGCTTCCGCCGCCGCAGCATGAAATATGCTCGGGGAGAGCGTTTTCACCCATGTATGCAGTAACAGGACATCCGGTGGCCCGGACATGCTCGCAATTACTTTCTTGAGCGCGAAGCGGATATCCCTGTTCCACAGACCCTGAGCGAAGGCCGAAATCTTGCTCGGGTTTCCGCGAAGATCCCATTGGCCGGTTATATAAACGGGCAATCCAAGTTCAGGATGGCGGATCATTCCCGGAGTTCCGGGATCATCGGCAGAGAGCATTCCGGCAAACAGAACGACTTCATGCCCTCTCTTGACCAGATCAGCGGCCTGAGACAAGGCTACCTGGCTCGCACCACCGTTAGGATAAGCATAGTCATTAGCCAGAATGATGCGCATCGTTGCTCAGAGGTCAGGCCTGACGGTCCGGAGTAAAATCCCCATTCTTCAAGCCATAATAAAGTGTCAGCAAAATACCCACTGCCACGTAGATGGGCCGCTCGGTAACGGCATTCTGGAACATGCCCATCATTAACCAACTCAACAAACCGGCTGAAACTGCAATGACTGCCATCTGGATAGTCACTGAGTGGGAAAGGCTCATCGCATAAGCACCTGCCGACCAATAAGCCAGCAACCCGATGTAGATGACAAAGCCCAGCAAACCCAGGGCGCCGCCACACTGAAGGAACTGGAGGAAAAAATTATGCGCCTGGCGCAGATCCTGGTACCCACTGCCCAGAACCGGAGCCTTGTCAATTCTTTCAAAGGTCGCCTTTCTTATACTCTTGCGCTCTGAATCGGATCTTTCGCTATCCCCGCCGCCGAGTATCCTTTCTATGGCCGAGGCTGATTCATATTTACCGCTGAGCATATCCGTGGCAATCCAGCTCAGGCCCAGCATGCCTACGATAATTATGAGATAGGGAATGCGCTTACCCTTGCCCGTGAACCCCACACATATCCATAACACCACAGGTACAGCCACAAGTACGGCCGCCATGCCCGCCCTTGATCCGGTCAAGTCCAGGGCATAGAAGAAAATCACGGCCACCAACACTGCGACAAACCTGAACAGCCAACGTTTGAGAGCGAAAGCCATGACCACCAGAAATGGCAGCATGATCGTGGTAAAAGTTGCCAGCATATTCGGGTGGGTCGATAACCCCGAAATACGGTAACCGCCCCAGGCATTAAGTGCCGACTCGTCATGTAACCCGAAAAACCAGATTCCGTGATGAGTGGTGATCCCGACCATGATGCTGAAAAGATGACCAGCCAACCACCCAATGGCCAGCAGCAGCAAAAGCCTGGAGTTCCCCTGAGCCGACCAGTATATGACCAGCGGTACAGCAGTGGACGCAACTAGATAAAACAGCAGACCTACAAAGCTGGCAACGTTCTGATACAAGGCAACCTGCAAAAGCGCTGGCAGCAACATGAGTAGACCCGGTAAAAAGAAAACCACAGGTACCTGGACAGTTTTCCCTGTGATCAGCGCCCTGATTACCACCGACATCACAGCAAACAAAAGTGCCAGATCGGCCGGTGTCATATGCGCCAACAGACGCAACTCATTCATGGAACTCAGCACCACTGCAAGCAAGATCGGCAGGGTCAACAGGAATTCAGACAGAAAGAGTCTGGACTCCGGCGCATCCATGGGGCGTCTGGGCAGGCTGTGACTGAGATTGCGCATTAACTTACCCAACAGTGCCGTTGATATGCTTGATCGGGTTTTTCACAAATAACCGATAAATCGCACGAGCGAACATGAAGGCCTTATGGCCCAGCATTGCGGGCAACAGCATGCCGTATATTCTAGGGTCCGTGGGGTTGTTCCGCCATGCCGACCACAGTTTTTTCAATGCCGGCAGACGCTTACCTGTCATAGTCAAAGACTTCGCCTGTTCGTAGTACAGCGTCGAAAGCGCTCGCGGGTATGCAGACAGCAACCCGGCGTGTCGCTCAAGAATACGCTGTATGGCTTCTGCTCTGAGGTGATATTTCACAGTCAGCCCGTCCATTAGCTCCTGCGAAAACACCAACGGCCGGTCAACCAGGGCACCACGGGTTTTCTGCAACAGGCGTAATGACCATTCGAAGTCTTCCATCACTGGAATGTCTTCACTGAACAAACCGTCCTCAGTCAGGAGAGAGCGATGAACCAGCACCGTCTGCACAAAGGCACAAAGACTTTGCACAAAAAGTTCATATGAAATCCAGCGCTCCCCTGCTACATGTGGCCAATTAAAATAGATCTTCTGACCATCAAAAGAAGTGCGCTCCAGGCCGCAGGCCACAAACAGGCAGTCATTGCCGAGTTCATCCAGCAGATCGATCTGTGCCGCCAGCTTCTCTGCATGCCAACGGTCATCATCATCCAGAAAGGCCAGGTAGTCACCACATGCCTGTCGAACCCCGGTATTTCGTGCCGCGCTGACACCGCCCTGAGTTTCCCGGCTGATGACTCTGACACGCTGATCCTGGACAGCCAGTTTCTCCAGTGTCTTCACCACGTTCGGATCATCAGATGCATCATCGACCAGTAAAAGCTCCGTCACGGGAAAAGTCTGCGACAAAACGCTTTCTGCCGCTCCAATCACATGCTCTGGTCTGTTTCGCGTCGGAATCACTACCGATACAGAAGGTCTGCCAGTTGACTGTGCTTCCGTCATGCAGAGTTCACCATACTGTCTTGTTGCGCTGCGACTGCCCCGCGACGCGCAATATTTGCCAGGCAAGGAGGTACTGAAAATACACACGCAACAGCATCAAAGCCGGGCGTTGCCAAAACGGCACAAACTTTGAACCATTCCGGCCCGACAGTGTACGCCACCAGTCCCCCAAATGAGGAAAAACGAAGGCCCGCCAGTACCGCCATGTTGTCAAAATCTCTTTACCCGAGATGTCTGAAAACGACATATCCGTAACACCCCCCGCAATGCGCCGGGTTTTTCGGATCAATTCGTCAAAACTGTCCCGCGTATGGTGTTTGATCTTTGCCAAGTCCGAATAGCCAATACGATATCCCTGAGCGGATGCACGATAACAGAAATCAAAATCCCCTCCTGATTGCAAAGCTGCATTAAAGCCCTCCAGGCACTCGACCACTTCCCTTTTCACGAACAGGTTTGCCGTGGTCACTGCATTGAAACTGCGCAGAAATTCCTCTTGATCAAGGCCGAAACACAGATCGTAACGGCCGGCCCAGCTTCCCTCGACGGAATACATTTCGATGTGCCCCCCGAGGATATCCGCCGATTCCACACGCAGCGCCTGCAGCCCCTGCTCTAACCATTCCGGATCCGGCACGCAGTCCGCATCGGTAAAGGCCAGCACCGGTGCTTTTGCCTGCCTGATACCCGCATTTCTGGCGGCATAGGAAAAACCTTCCGGTGCGTGGATATATAGTGAATTCGGCAGCTGCGGAACAGGCCCGGGAGAGGACTCGTCATTATCAACAATCAAGACCTCAAATTCCCCTGTCGCCAGTGTTTGCGTCCTCAATGCATCAAGGCACGCCTGCAGACTCTGCCAGTCACGGTAGACGGGAATGATTACAGATACCCGGGGCACGGATGCTTGCCTCACGGACTCACCTTGTTGGAGACCAACTGCCCATAAAGATCGATCATTTTTTCCATCTGCCGGTGAATATCGAAATTTTCCCGAATAAAGGGCGGCCCGGACTCTGACATCTCCTGCCAGCGATTGCCTGACACGACGGTTTTGACAGCCTCCGACAAAGCTGACACATCACGTTCCGTCACCAGAATTGCCGAAGCATCTGTTCTCACAACCTCCGGCACGCCGCCACAATCGGTTGCTACAACAGGCACTCCGGAAGCCTGCGCTTCAAGCAATACGATACCCTGCGCTTCCTCGTCACCCTCTTCGCTACGAATAGTCGGAAAAAGAAAAACATCTGCTGTCTGAAGCGCCTGCACAACAGAGGCGTGAGGCTGCGCCCCGTCAAATGTGACCGAATCCGCGATTTCCAGTTCAGTAGCCAACGCCATCAAATCATTCAACAGCGGGCCTTCACCAATAATGCGGTAATGGACCCGACAGCCTTCACCAAGCAGCCTTGCAACGGCACGCAATCCATAATCCAGGCCCTTCTGGCTAACCAGCCGCGCCACAGTAAGCAATTCTATCGCCGAGTCCGCAGCGGTTCTGACTCTACGCGGTTGGAATTTCTGTGAATGAATCCCGGTGGGGAGGATCGTGATTTTGTCTGTATCGCAACCCAGTTTTTTCGCTTGCCCGGCCATAAAACGGGTGGTTACCAGATATCTTTCACAATGCTCGAAGAGGTGATGATACTCTGCCCCTCCGGCATCAGGAGTGCGGTTCACATCATAGCCATGCAAGGATACAACTACTGGCCCCGAGATGATGCCAGCCTGCTTCAGACACCCGAGCTCATCACCCGCATGCGCGAAATGCCCGTGGTAAAGATCATAAACATGACCGTTCTCCAGAAACTGCCTGGTCCGCATCATGGCATAAAGCCTGGAAGTACTCTTCAGATGCAGTAAGGGTGTCAATCGCCACCAGGGCATTGTTAGCAGCAGCCGGATAAATATAGATAACTTCCTGACAAGACGAATGGTCGTTTCCGGCAAAAGATAAATCGCCACCTTGCCGTCTGCAGCCATATTCAGATCGGCCGCATCAAACTCGGATTCATTGGCGTATACATGCACTTCATGTCCTGCCCGAGCAAGCTCACGCACATGATCGACTACGAAAGTCTCTGAAACACTTGGGAATCGCTTGGTCAGAACAGCTATTTTCATTCAATCAAGGTATCAGCCGTTGTTACGTCATCGGTTCAGCAGCAATTGCATGGGTAACCGGGTATTCATGGCCAGCATAATTCAGACAGCGTCGCCAGATACGTCTGACACCGGCACAGTTCTCCAGAATATGTCGTTTTACAGCCAGCGTATCCTCAAAAATTGACAGGCTCGAATAGCCCAAACCATGTAAAAGCTGTAATGCCGCGTTTCTGTCCTGCTCCCCCAAATGCTTGTGTTCATACAGAATCGCCAACGGCTGATATCTTTCCAGATCAATGGTTTTCAGTATTTCGTAATCGTACCCTTCGGTATCAATATGCAAAAAATCAAAGTCTTGAAAATCATGCTTCTTGCACAAATCATCGAATCGGACGCATGGCACCTGTGTTTCGATTATCCGGCTTTCGATATCAGGTATGCGGTCGCCATGCTTGACCAGATGGTCACGCATGAATGACCCCAGTTGGTCGTACCAGGGGGGGCAAATCGGGATTAGCGTCAGGGGCAAGATGATAGAAAGGAAAATGTCCGCTCTGCTCGGCAATAGCGAGATTTTCAAGAATCATTTCCGGTCGCCCGCCCAGCTTATCTTGCAAGCGCCTGAATACATGAGGAACCGGTTCTACAAGGATACCTGACCAGCCACTATGCAGCATGTGGAAACTCAACGGATCGCCGTAGCTCACGTCGTTGGAGCCAATCTGTATAAAACGCAGAGCCGGCCGCAGTTTGTCCAGAGCGTCGATAAGGGACGGCAACATAAACACGGGCATATCATGGCTACGCCAATAGTACTGAAGCAGCTTTCTGCGCCAGCGACTCTCAACCGGCAGCCGGGCAATCAGCCGCTTTATCAGGCGGTCTTTAATACTGGGTTTCATTTACCACCACTATTGATGAGCCGTATTTTTCATTAACTCATCCGGCTCCCGGGGACATAACAAACACTTCTTAACCCTGACTGTCCGGCTCAACTTTCGCGGCCTCCTTACGAATGAAGCCGGTACCCTTCTGTTGCACACGCTTGTCAATCAACACGTACAAAATGTGAGCAGCAAGAAAAACCAGAGGCAAGGAGACTGCACGAGACCAATTCCTGTTTATGTTCGTGTATTCCAGATCAAAAACCAGAAACATCAGCTTCTCCGAAGCAACCAGGATAGGCAGATGCACCATGTAAAGCGGGTAACTGATCAGGCCAAGATAGACCAATCCGGGCTTTCGCCAGAACCTGCCACGCTCGGACTCTGGATTAACGGCCACCAGCCCGATGATGCCTGTCCAGAGCAGAATAATCAGAAACAGCCACGGTCTGAGCAACATCTCGGTGGGCGGCGGCCAGGGTTCGTAGCCGGAGAAGTACAGAACAAAGCCCGAAGTTGTGTAATAACAGAAACCAAATAAACCAAACACGACCATCCATTGAAACAGCTTCGTGGAAAATACCGGTCTTTCAGCCAGCCACGGGTAACACAGCGCGAGCAAACCACCGCAGGCAAAGGCGTCAATGTGGAAAGTCAGCACAGAGAAGAATGCACCGTTCATGCGCGTATAAATGCCCAACAGCACCAGGCTGACCAGCGCCGGGAAAATCAGCGAACGGCTGATATAGGTACACAGCAGAACGATTGTTGGGAAAAGAATATAGAACTGCTCCTCTACCGCCAGTGACCAGGTATGCGCAGCTGGATAGATGTAGTTGTAAGAAAAGCGGTCATGAAAAAGCAGCTCCGAGAATTGCGAAAAAGTGATATATCGCCAGAACGAGCTGCCATCAAACTTTGCGGTTTGAGATATCTGCGCCAGAAGAAAATCGCCAGCGAAAATACCGACAATCACCAGCATATACACAGGCCAGAGACGCTCGATACGCCGCTGAAAGAAGGACAGCATGCCTTTGAAGCTATGCACCTTGAGCAAAACCAGACGCCCGACCATGAACGCCGAAAAGACAAAGAAAATGTCCATCAGCGTCACTGCCCAGAAAAGCTCATCCGGCCGGGTATGCCCCAGCACCACCAGTGTTGCCCCTACTCCGCGTATGCCATCCAGCTCCGCGAACCGTTGTCCCTTGTTTCCCATCTTCCTGTGCTCAATCCTTCTGATATTATCGGGCCGGCATCATCATCTTGCGACGGCCTCCTGCCCTGCCGCCGTCTCACTGGACAGCTTAACCGGGAATTTATGTTTCAGCCTGTTCACCCGGTCCTCAAGAATCACCTTCGATAGCCAGGCTGCCAGTATGGACAACCCGAAATAACCGATCTGTATGTACAGCGGCTCGTTGGATATCAGATCGCCGTCCGTCAGGGACAGAATCACACCACGCACCGGTAGATGAATCATGTACAGCGCATAGCTGATAGCGCCAAGGAAGAGCATCACCCTTGACCGGAAAATGCGTCCCAGCCATGGCAACCATTGGCTCAGCAGGCACAAGATCACACAGGCGTAGAGCAGGTTGAAGCCCAGCAGGGAAAGCGGGTAGCGCCAAGCGACGGGAATCCACAGGCCGAAATACAGGCTCATGGCCATATACAGCGCCACAGCCCCCAGCAAAGCAACGTACGCAGGTCTGATACGCAACCGAGGCATATCGCCGCCCTGGAGATAACGCCAGTAGAAAGCCAGCAAAGCGCCGAGAGCCAAAGCATCCATGCGGCTGACCAGCAACCATGGATAGGCCTCCTGGTAACGGAAGAAGACTGCCAGTGGCACCAGTGCTGCTATGAGATACACGGCGTAATTCAACTGCCGCCTGAAAAGTACCAACAACAACGGCATCAGCAGATAAAACTGCTCCTCGACAGCAATAGACCAGCTGTGATGAAACCAGGGAATAAAGTTTTCTTCACCGGCATTCAGCCCTGCCGCAAGGTAATGATGCGTGAACTGCAGGAACAGGGGCGCGGATTTCAGGCCAGTGACGTCCGGCCATGCACCGGAAACCAGAAACTTCAGAAACAGATAGGACAGGCATAGCAAGAGCACGGAATAATAAACCGGCCATATCCGCAGAACGCGCCTGATCATGAAGTTTCTGAAAGAAAAACCGCCCGTACTCAGGCCATCAAGGATGATGCGCGTAATAACGAAACCCGACAGGACGAAAAACAGATCCACCAGTGTCCACATCCACGCAAAAGCGGCCCCATAGCGGGCATGGAAAATCACGACCCCGATGGCCGCAAATCCCCTAAGACCGTCCAACTCCCTGTCTCGCATGCTCATCCCTGCCTGACGGCTAGGTGTAACTGTATTATCGAGATCAGATATTCAGGCATTTAAGCTCAAGAATCAAAAGAATCAGCCTGGTGATGGATGTTGTGCTGCCGACTAGTACACGCGATTCTTGAGTGCACGAAGAAACTTGTACACGGGCAGAGGCAAATACTTTCTCAACATATTCTTCAGATTTCTGTCCTTGAGTTCGATTCTATGCCACGGTGTCTGCCTCAGGATTTTCCGGTACTCGTGCCGAAAAGGGTGATCGCACATGTAATGCCAGGGCCTCACATGGTCCCCGGCCCCGCCTTCGAAATGAAGAATTTGCGGTTCAAGCATGGCTTCTCGCACAACATCACTGGAATAAAGGGCATGTGACGCTGACCAGAAGAACAGACTGCACTGACTGTTGAACTTGGGATGCAACTGCAGGTAGTTGGTAGCCAGCACGGCATTCAGCGCATCCTGATCCCCCCATATAAATCTTTCCCCGTGCGCCCTGGTATAGGACAGTACCTGCTCCATGGTGCCCTCGCGACGCATCAAATCCAGGTCCATCAGCAATACGCCACTATTAAAATAGATCGCATCCGCCGGCAGTTCACATCTTTGTTGCTGTTCGCTCTGGAACTGCGGATCGATAATATTCGCCACCGCCGCTAACGGCTTACCTTCTAAATCGGTTTGCCATATTTCATCCAGACTGCCTGCCACAAAGGTATCTGCATCCAGATACAGAACCCTGTTTGTTTCAGGGAGCAAGTCAGGAAGAAACACTCTGTACCATACTGTCCTGTATATCCCGCGCATGGGCGGCAGACTCGCCACATCGGCATCAGGAATCGGGTGAAACAGAATGTTGCTTGAATATTCTTTCACCATCCCCGAAATTTTCGTCTTGTTGATCTCGGAAAATTCCGGAGGACACAAATAATGAACGGCAATCTGCCCAGGATGTTTTTGCAATGCCGAGAGAAGCATGGTCGCCGCATAGGGAGCAAAATTGTCGTCGGTGGCGCAAGCAATGTGTATTCGCTTTTCAGTCTGCGCCACCAAGGTCTCGTCAGGTTCATGCATAATGAGGCAACAACTACATACAGAATATTTATGGCGCCACGATTGTGGCACATTTCACCGACTCGATTGGATACTGTAGATGGACAAACCATCCATACATGTGGGTGTCGTCACCCCGGTCTGGGAGTGCGAACAATGGATAAAACGCTCGCTTGAATCCATTCAGAACCAGACCTACCGTCATTTCCGCTGTGTCGTCGTTGATGACAATTCCTCCGACCGCAGTTACGAAATAGCCAGGGAAACAGTCGGGGATGATGAGCGCTTTATTGTCATTAAAAACTCAGAACGAAGATTCGTGTTGGCCAACACCCTGATGGCCACCCAAAAGGCCGCTGACTCGCCTGAAGATGTGATCGTGATCGTTGATGGCGATGACTGGCTAAAACATGACCGCGTCTTCGAGAAAATTGCGCAGATATATACCGATCCTGATGTGTGGCTGACCTACGGCAATTCAGAACTGCTTAACCGGCCCAGGCGCGCACGGCTGCTGGGCCGCCAGGTCAAGGGCACGGAGCCCTATCCCCAGCCTGTACTGGACACGAACCTGTTCCGCTACCACACGTTCCTCGCCAGCCACCTGCGCACTTACCGGAAATTTCTCTGGGACAAGGTCCGGGACGAGGATCTTCGAGATACCGATGGCGAATACTTTTGGGCTGCGGGCGACGCAGCAGCAGGGTTCCCGATGCTTGAAATGGCAACGGCCAAACATATTCGCTATATAGATGAAGTGCTGTATGTCTACAATAACAATCACGCCAACTCTGACAATCGTCCGGAACTCCGTAACCGCAAACTGAAGGTCAAGCTTGAGATCGCATCTCGCCCCCGATATTCCCCTCTTGATCCAGACTAGACCCTGAACACACGAAGACTGATCATCTTCCTCAGCCAGCCCCAGGCGTAAGCGTTCCTCGGATCGAGCAGTAGCGATCGGACAAGACAAAGCAGCTTGTAAAGTGATTTCTCTGGAGGTGACATTTGCGCTTTAAGCAGAAAATAGTGTGACGCCACCTTGTTGTCATTTACCCACATCGCTCCATGCTTGGCGATCAACCGTTCCAGCGTTGGCAACCAGGCACTTCGAATTTCTGTCAAACCGAATGGCCGGTCACGGTGGTACAGATGCAAGGCTTCAGGCCTGTGGGTGACCGGATAGCGCTGACTTATGCGCAGGCCCAACTCCCAATCTTCCCAGATAGGGAAACTCTCATCGAACATACCTACGTCCAAAAGAATCTGGCGGTTGACCAGCCAACCAGTGGTTGCGATTAGTCGGTAGTAGTAGTGAAACCCGCGGCTGTAATCTATGCGGGCAAACTCGTCTGTGCCTGCTACGTATTCCCTCTGTCCATGCACGATCTGATAGAACCCGTCCAGGTTGAGCGCGGGCCCGTCCCGGCGCAATTGGGCATACTGTTTTTCCAACTTCTCCGGCAGCCATTCGTCGTCATCATCCAGAAAACCGATGTAATCACCACGCGCCTCTTTTACGCCCCGGTTGCGAGTGCGCGCGGCGCTGCCGCCTTTCTCGTTACGCAAGTAATGAAGGATGTTACCTTCCGGTAAACGGCTCAAACGCTCAACCACTTCGTGCGTGTTATCCGTGGAGGCATCGTCCACCACCAGGATTTCCAGCGGCCTGAGAGTTTGCGCCAGGGCGCTGCGTATCGCACGCTCCAGCATGTCCGCGCGATTGTGTGTCGGGATCACCACAGAGATGCCGGGATTGTCGGATACGAGGATGCTGTCCGGTTGATAGGCGGAAAGAACCGGTGGCCGGTCGCCTGCCCGCAGTTTTTCGGGTCGCGCCGGGGCATGCAGATAGTCGCGAATACTGCCCCATGGGGTTCGGGCCAGGTAAAGAAAATACAGGTTGCGGAACGGGTGTGGGCAACCGGCCTGCCAGGGCTTGGCCCCGCCCTCGTAATGCACGATGGCGGGGACGCGCATAGCAGACTGGCGTTCGGATTCGGGATGGGCGTGACAGGCGTCTTCCCGCCGGCCCAGGCTGGTCATGACGTTGTAGCGCGGATGCAGGGCGAGGCGGTTTTTCCAGAGAATAACGTTGAGCGCATCCTGATCCTGCCAGCGCATGCGTTCGGGATACTGCCGGCCATAGGCCATGACATCCTGCATATGCCCCGATTTGCGCAGTTTTTCCAGATTCAGCAGCAGGATACCGCTGTTGAAATAAGCCTGAGCATGCGGCAGCCCCAGTGTCTGCGGGATGTGTCTGAGTTTTTCACTGAAGGGTGAACTGACCGCGGCGAGTTCGTGATCGCCCATCTCAAGGGCATAAAGATTATCCAGCGGTTCGCAGACCACAGTGTCGCAGTCCAGATACAGCACCCGGTCCTGCTCGGGGAGCAGTTCGGGCAGCAGGCAACGAAGCCACATATCGACCGATTCATTCTCCCCGCTACCCAGACCGGGCAGCCCCTGCAGATGTTCCAGACCGACCTCATGTCTTTGCCATTTAGCTGACGTGTTGCGCATCAGTCGTTCGAGCTTCTGCAGCGCAGTCTCGCTGTAGGGCCGGCTGTGCAGCAAGTGAATGGTCAGATTAGAGGTTTGGGTATCCAGCAGTGAACGAATGGCTACCGCGGCATGCGGCAGATAGGCTTCATTGGCAGCCAGTGCGATCTGCATCAACGGCGTTCGAAAAGGAACTGGTGGTCCTGGATGTTGAGCAGCTCACGCACGTTACTGTCCCTGAACACCGGCTCCTTGGCCGTCATCCTGAAGCCGCGTTCCTCGATCAGCGGCAGGAAGTCTTTCTTGCTGCCGTCGGGTTCGGTGGCCAGGAATTCCTCGGGGTCGTTGGGTACGATAAACAGCTTTAATGGTCCCAGGGCCTCAAGCTGGTCGAACCACCAGCGGATGGCCTCGTAACGGCATTCGGAAAAACTGTGGACGTTGATCACCAGATCAATCTCGCCAATGCGACCGGGGTCCTCCACGAGCTGGTTGAGTGGTAGCACCGTGGTGCTGTTTTCCAGGCCGCGATGCTTCAGATAGAAGCGGCACAGATAACTGGATTCGGCCACCGAGTCCGTACAGATGTAGCCGGCGATTTCGGGGTGACGTTCGTGCATGCGGTGGGCCATGCGACCATAGCCTGCGCCAATATCCAGAATGCGGGCGCCCTGGAAAAAGTCCGTGCCCAGGTTACGTTCCAGAAAGGCGATTTCCAGCGCCGAGTCCAGCCGGTCGCGGCTGACCCTGCCCAGGTCCTCGAAGTCATAGCAAAGACAGCCGAAGGCGCCGTCTTCGTCCAGCGTCTCCAGCACCTCCGGACAAAGCTCCTGAACGTAACGGGCGTAGACATAGTATTTGAGTTGGGTGGCCCGTGGCAGCTCCCGGTAGACCCACACATAGGCACTGTGGTCGCGGAAGCGCTGCATATTCACCTGGGTTTGCACGTAGTCCTGGCCCCAGAGTGAATGTGCGGTTGCCGGGACATTCAGATTCTTATAGGCGTCACGCAATGCTGACAGCTCGGGATGATCGCCGCGCAGTGCTGCAATAGCATCCGCATCGGGCGCCGGGCCCTCGACGCGGCCCGGCCAGCGGCCGAAGGCTTCATCCCAGTCCCTCTTTCTGACTAGCCGGTAACCGGCTTTTCCCAGGGCCGTTTGTACCAGATTGCGAGCCAGAGCTTTCATGATATTTCCAGTGCCTGCATAAGCTGTTTTTCAAGTTGGGGGTGACGATCGTATTGATGCACCACACTCGACAGCCGACCATCGCGGTTCAGTATCCGGCCGCTGTCATCGCGGGGTATGTCGGTTTCCGCAAAGCCACCAATAGTAGCGATCGGACTTTCCAGGGCATAGAGCCGCACAGTCGGCTCCAACCGTTCGCGCCACAGCAGATGATTGTGCATACCCTGGTCGAAACCAGTGGTGGCGCGGTAAGTGGTTCTCAGGCCCAGGCCGAATATCTCGTCCAGCATCAGGCCCAGATAGCGCAGCATGGAGGCACGGTCGCCATAACTCACCCCCGAACACGAGACCTGGTTGCCGCCGATGGCCTTCAGTTCATCGGCACCGTAAATCACCCTGATCCAGCCGCTGTTAGAGGGCTCTTCGTCAATGCTGTAGTTCGGCGGTTCCATGCTCACCCCCAGCCCTTGTTCAGGCAGGGTTGTAAAAGGGTCGCACTGAAAGACCACGTCACGGGTATCGCTGATAAGCACGCGCCGATAGTCGTGCTTCTTGAGAAAACTGTAGTAGTGCAGGTAGCGGGATTCCGATGGCGGGTAGAGTCGTTTGCCCAATATGATAGACAGAGATTCGAGACCTGCCACGCGCAAGAGGCGGACGAGTATCCAATACGGAATGACGCGCGTCCCCCAGCGCCAACGCCGTCTCGACCCGGCGGCGGGCAATGCTATCCGAAAAGGGAGCCATTGCCTGGCCACCATGAAGGCAACCCGCTCAAACAGCGGCGTGCCTTTGGCCTCACTTACGAAGTCGGGGGTGACGATCAGCGCAACCTGGCCTTCATAACCGGCACTCCGCAGACTCTGAAGAAAGGGCCGTATCTGCTCCACTGAATAACCCAGGGCCGCACCCATCACCAGATTTTTCTGCTCGCTGCTTCTCATGGTTTTCGAGCCAGAACGGCATAATCCCAGGCATTGGCCAGGCGAGCTGCTTCGCTGTGATGCGCATCAAGCCAACCCATTAGTGTCTGCAATACTGCACAGTAGCCCGGTCTGAGCCAGCCCGGCAGGTGCTGCATCGTCAGATCCTGAAACATCTGCAGTGCTGCGGCAGAGCCGCCGACCAGCCCGCGGACTTGCTCAACCTCAAAACCGGTCTGCCGCACAATGCGCAGCAGACCGGTGTGTGTCCAACGCCAGTAATCATTGGGCCCGGGGTGGTAACGGAACACCCCATGGGTGCAAAGCAGCAAACGCCCACCCGGCCTGAGCACCCGAAAGCTCTCGCTCAGGTAAAAGTCAGGATCGTCAACGTGCTCAAGCACCTGAGTTGAAAGAAGCAGGTCAATAGACTGGTCTTCCACTGGCAGGCCGCCGTCCGGTGTGATTTCGATATTGGCCAGCGAATTACCAGGGAGATCAGCGCCCATATATTCGCAACCCTTGGGCAGAAACTCCCGATATTGCTGAATGCCACAGCCATAATCGAGCACCTTGCTACCGCTGCCCAGCTCACTGACCTCAAGATAATCACGCAGACATTGATTCAGCGCGAGTATGCAACAGCGATAGCGGTGACTGCGCTTTGGATTCAGAGGCAGATGCTCCCGTTCACCGGCTACGTATTCGAATTGCGTGCTGTCACTGGTTGCCATGAAAAACAAACTTCCACTCAAGTTATACGTCGTGACTGCCATCGCAATGCAGGCCGCACCGGTCCGGGCAACTCGCCGGTATAGCCGCCACGAGTGTTACCAGGTTCCATGGAATCGTAGACCGAGAAGGCCACACAATCGTGAGCAAAGCAGTACTTGTAATAAACGTCATGCGTACCTATTGACACCGACACCGAGTACATCCCCTCGTTAAGCAGATTGCCGGGGATAGTCACAAGCGACTCATAATCCCCTTTAGGCCTTTTTGTCCGCTGCCATGCGGGATCAGGATCGAGCGAAACAAACACCCAGTTACCACTGCTGTCGAAAATCTGCAGACAGGGGCTGAGTTCATGACCCTCCTCATTGGCGCTGAATCGTATTCGCACATCGATATCACGCCGAACATCAATCGCCCCATCAACCCTGACTCCATCCAGCAGGATTTCCACCTCATGCAGAGTAAGAAACGGACGACTGGGACTCTCTTCCGGTGTCCAGGAGTTGTAGGAGCGCGCCATGCCAAGTCGCTCGTTGTAATAGCGAATAGACTCAAGCGTGCCCGCATCATGCACGATATGACCATGATCCATCACCAATGTCCGCTGGCAGAGGCGGGAGACGGTGTTTAATTGATGCGACACAAAAAGCACAGTACGGCCACTCTCGCCCACAGCCTCGATGCGATTCAGACAGCGTTTCTGAAATTCTGCGTCCCCAACAGCAAGCACTTCATCAATAATGAGTATGTCGGGGTCAAGATGTGCCGCCACGGCAAAGGCCAGCCGGACTCGCATTCCGGTGGAATAATGCTTTATGGGCGTATCAATAAAGGACTCCATTTCGGCAAAGGCAACAATGTCATCGAAACGTCGTTGAATTTCCCGTTTGGGCATGCCGAGAATGGCCGCATTCAGGAAAACATTGTCGCGACCTGACAGGTCTGGATGAAAGCCGGTGCCCACCTCAAGAAGACTGGCCATGCGCCCTCGTACACCTATGCGTCCAGAGCTAGGCTCTGTAATTCTCGAGAGAATTTTCAGTAATGTGCTTTTGCCGGCGCCATTGTGGCCAATTATCCCGAGGGTTTGACCGGTTGGAACGTCGAAAGAAATGTTGTCCAGCGCTTTGAGCAACGGCACTGCCTCGCCACTGGGCGCGCGTCCTAACATCCGGTTAATCGGCTTTAGAGCGAGCACGCCTAACTGCTGGAATAAAGTTTCCGATACGGTGATATGTTCACCAAGACGGTAGACCTTGCTCAGGTTTTCGACTCGTACCGCTAATTGATCCATTTCACCCCAATGACTTAAATAGCTGCACTTGAGCTAAACCACATCAGCAAACTGACGTTCGCGCCAACGGAAATATGCGAATCCAGTCACCAACACAACAAATGTCGAAATAAAACCAGGCCCCAGCAACTCCCACGGCAAGCTGCCCTCCCTGGAAAACAGTACATGCCGAAAACCTTCAATTACGCCCACCATCGGATACCAGGCGAACCAACTGATGGCCCATTCGCCGACGCGGTCGGCAAGCAAGGCGACTGGCCACACCACAGGCGCGGCAAACATCAGCATCTGCAGAATATAACCAGTGACATGACGAACATCGCGGAAATCCACGGCCAGCGCAGACATCCACATGCAGGCCCCCATGGTGAACGACAATAATAAAACCAGCGGCACAAGAAATTCGAGAATAGAGAATGAAAGCATCTGCTGATACATGAACACACTGATCAGTATGAAAAGCACCAAGGTGACCAGAAAATCAATCAGCCCGGCAATAGCCACACTGAACGGCAGAAATAAGCGCGGAAAAAATATTTTGGTAATCAACGTCGAGTTACCAAGTAATACCAAAGCCCCCTGATTGGTCACTGAAGAAAAGTAGGCCCATGGCAACATACCGGCAAGCACGAACAATAAATAAGGCTGGCCATCACTGGGCAGCTGCGCGAGCCTGCCAAAAACGAACGTCAGTACGATGACATTCAGCAACGGCCGAACAATTAACCAGGCCACACCAAGTGCAGTTTGCGCGAACTGCACCTTGACATGTTTCCAGACAAGAAAGACCAGCAATTCACGCTGAACCCACATCTCCGAAAAATACTGAAACAGATTGCTGCGCCCCAGATAGCGCATTTCATTGCTACTCATCGGCTCGCCCTGCTCGCAGCCATTAATTCATTTTTGCCAGAAGGGCAGAAAAGTACTCGATGGTTTTGGGCAACCCCTCTGCGGCGGGAATCCGCGGCGTCCAACCCAGTGCCTCCCCGGCAAGCCGGATATCAGGTTGCCGTTGCCTGGGATCATCCTGCGGAAGTGTCTTTTCAACGATGCTGGATGAAGAACCGGTCAGCTTGATGACCAGTTCCGCAAGTTCGCGAATCGTCATTTCGCCCGGATTTCCGAGGTTGACCGGCCCGGTGAAGTCGTCCGGCGAATTCATCAGTCGTATCAGCCCTTCGACCAGATCATCCACATAACCAAAGGAGCGCGTCTGGGAACCATCGCCATAGACGGTAATAGACTCACCCTTAAGCGCCTGAATGATGAAATTGGACACCACGCGCCCGTCTTCGGGATGCATACGCGGCCCGTAGGTATTGAAGATGCGTGCAATCTTGATACGTAAGTTGTGCTGCCTGTAATAATCGAAGAAGAGTGTTTCCGCGCAGCGCTTGCCCTCGTCATAACAGGAACGGAAGCCGATGGGATTGACGTGGCCCCAGTATTCCTCGGGCTGCGGGTGCACCTGCGGGTCGCCATACACCTCGCTGGTGGAGGCCTGCAGGATTTTCGCCTTCACCCGCTTGGCCAGTCCCAGCATATTGATGGCGCCGTGCACGCTGGTTTTCGTGGTCTGCACCGGGTCATGCTGGTAGTGGATCGGCGATGCCGGACAGGCGAGATTGTAGATTTCGTCCACCTCTACATAGAGGGGGAAGCAGACATCGTGACGCATGAGTTCGAAATTCGGCTTGCCCAATAGATGCGCAATATTGGCCTTGCGTCCGGTGAAAAAATTATCCACACAGATCACGTCGTTCTCTTCGGCAACCAGGCGCTCACACAAATGTGAGCCGATGAATCCGGCGCCCCCGGTGACCAGAATGCGCTTTGCCGTTAAATGCTGCATAGATATATCCGAACTCGTTAATGCCTAATTACTGGAACGGCCGATACCGTAGTAGGCAAAGCCTTTCTCGGCCAATTCACGGGGATCGTAGATGTTACGGCCGTCGAAAATCACGGGCTCCCGCAAGCGCTCCTTCAATTTGCCGAAATCCGGATTACGGAACAAATGCCATTCGGTTACCACCACCAGGGCATCGGCATCGGACAAGGCCGCCATCGGGTCCTTGCACAAAACGAGATCCGGGCGCTCTCCGTAGATTTTACGGGCTTCGCGCATGGCTTCGGGATCATGCGCCTGCACGACAGCCCCCTGCTCCCAGAGATACTCCATCAACACCCGTGACGGGGCCTCGCGCATATCATCCGTGTTCGGCTTGAAAGCCAGCCCCCAGAGGGCGATTTTCTTGCCGGCAAGGTCGCCGAAATGCTTTTTCAGCTTGGTGGGCAGAACACGCTTCTGGAAGTCGTTGACCTTGAGCACACCATCCAGAATCGGGGTCTCGCAGCCCACTTCGTCCGCCGTTCTGGCAAGCGCCGCCACATCCTTGGGAAAGCAGGAACCCCCAAAGCCACAGCCCGGATAGATGAAGTGATAACCGATTCTCCGATCAGCGCCTATACCCTGGCGTACCAATTCAATATCGGCGCCCACGGCATCCGCCAGATTGGACAGTTCATTCATCAGGCTGACCTTGGTAGCCAGCATCACGTTCGAAGCGTACTTGGTCAGCTCAGCGGATTGCAGATCCATGGCCAGGACCCTGTCGCGGCTGCGCAAAAACGGTTTGTACAGATCCCGCATCACTTGCAGGGCGTGTTCCGAATCGGAACCCAGCACAATACGGTCAGGTTTGACAAAGTCCTGGATGGCATCGCCTTCCTTGAGGAATTCGGGGTTTGAAACCACGTCGAAGCCAGCCTGCGAACCACGTGCGGCGAGCACCTCGGCAATGATTGACCGCACCTTCGCTCCGGTACCTACCGGCACAGTCGACTTGTCAACGACGATGCGATAATCCTCGATCAGCTCACCGATGGTGCGGGCAACCGCGAACACATATTGCAGGTCGGCCGAACCGTCCTCTTTCTCAGGCGTGCCGACGGCAATAAAAATCACCTCACCATGCGCAACTCCCTGTGCCGCATCAGTCGTAAACTCCAGGCGTCCGGCTTCCATGTTGCGCTCTACCAGTTCCGCGAGGCCGGGCTCAAAGATAGGAATATCACCGTTTTTCAGGCGCTCGACCTTGGCGGGATCAATATCCACACAAAGCACCTGATTTCCTTCATCCGCAAAGCAGGTTCCGGTTACGAGCCCGACGTAACCCGATCCAAATACAGTAATCTGCACTTAAGGTCTCCCTTCCCTGTTCATCATTTATCGATTTAAAGCAGCATATTAACGCTTCTGCCGCCTTGTTTGCCGCGCTTTCCCTGATCGCCTTGCTCTCTCTGCTCAGGACGTCCACAATATTCCGCACCATTTCAGGTATCACGCAAAACCATGGGGAGCGAGATGAAGCATAAGCATACATTATTACCCTTCGCGTTAGCTGCAACGGTGGCGGTAACGTCAGCGCAGGCAAACGACGAAGAATGGGACGGCCGCTTTTACATTGCTCCGGCTGTAACCTATACCGGCTTTGATGACGGCTATAACGTAGACGACGACGAAGGATTCCATCTCTCGATCGGCAAACCCATCACCTCTTTCCTCAATGCTGAACTGCAGTTCAGTACCGTTGAAGCAGAAGATGCCAATGCGTCTGCGGAAATCACCGGTTACGGCATCGATTTTCTGCTGTTCCCCATGCGTGGGCGCCTGTCGCCTTTTGCGCTGGTTGGCTACATGGATTCCGAGACGGAAGTAACCCTGGGTAACCAGTCAGCCGACCTGGATGGCGACCTTCTGGATCTGGGTGTTGGCCTGCTCTATCAGGTAAACGACCATGGCACGGCTATCCGCGCCGAATACCGTTATCGCGAAAACGACGTCGATGTGGCGGAACTGGAAGACAACGTTTTCATGCTCGGCCTGCAATTCCCGCTGGGCGCCAAATCCCAACCCGCGGCTGAAGCGCCACCACCCCCTCCGCCGCCACCGCCTGCTCCAGCCCCCGCGCCAGAGCCCGAGCCTGAAGTGCTTGTTGAGCTCAAGGGTGTGCACTTTGCCTTTGACAGCCATGAACTCACGGGCGAAGCGAAGAGCATCCTGACCCAGGCTGTGGAAGCCATGAATACGCGCAGCGGTATTGATGTTGTTGCCGTAGGCCATACCGACAGCACCGGCCCGGAAAACTACAATCTGAGCCTGTCGCAGCGGCGTGCAAAATCAGTACGTGACTATCTGGTCAGTCAGGGTATCAGTGGCGACCGTATCGCAACCCGCGGTTACGGAGAATCCAGCCCGATTGCCAGCAATGACACCAAGGACGGACGTGCGCAAAACCGTCGCGTGGAAGTCATCGTTGTCGATGAGCGTCTCTGCCTGCCCCCGCAGGCTGGCGATCAGACCGACGCCAACGGCTGCGCAGTTGTGAAATAACACAACTCGACCAGACGAAAAAGCCCCGCCAGCTGGCGGGGCTTTTTTTATGTTCGCGTTGCAGGGCCTTCCAGTTTCTCCCAGAGAGCCTGCAGCCAGATCGCGGCGCGCGCTTTAACCGGAAATTGCACGCGTCCCGAGAGCTGTGTCAGGGCAGGATTGACTTCCACGGTCGGCACATTCATTTGAATTGCCTGCTCAACCGGCCCATAGATATAGGGAAACAGGCTGCTTGTGCCGACGCTGAAAACCATATCCACACCCCCATTCAGAACCCGGTAATATTCAGCCAGCGCGTTTTCCGGCAGCATTTCACCGAACAAAACCACATCCGGCCGCTCCGTGCCGCCACACCGTGAACAGCTAGGCGGCACGACCACGCTGCTGTAATCGGCAATGGATCTCATTGCGCCGCATTGCATACAGCGCAGGCGCTGCATGTTGCCGTGCATTTCGATTACCCGCGAACTCCCGGCAGCCGTATGAAATCCGTCAATGTTCTGCGTAATCACTGACACATCCCAGAGTGATTCCAGGGAGGCTATGACTTCGTGCCCAGCGTTGGGCCGCTTGCCCCGGCATGCCCTTTCTATCTGGGAAAGATATTTCCAGGTCAGCTCGGGCCTGAGAGTCAGCATCTGTCCTGACAATGCATCCTCAATGGCCACGCCGTCTTCGGTTGACTCGGATTCGTATAGCCCGCCGATGCCCCGATACGTCGGCAAACCCGAGTCTGCGGACAAACCGGCGCCGGTAATAAACAACAGACGCCTGGCCGACTGCATGATTTCCAGCACTGCGTCTAAGTACTGCATAAACCCGCTCGCGCCATGATTCGCTGAAAAAGCCCAACATACATATACTCTGTCCCATAACAGGGAGACACAAGGACAAGGACGCCATCAGGCATGCCCATAGATTTGCCACAGGGGATACAACCTTCACTCGCCAGCCCACAGGAAATCCAGCATTTCCAGCGATCGGCGCAATCTGGCGACACCACCGTCAAAACCCGCCTTGCAGGTTATGACATTGTCGTGCTGGGGAACAGCCTGCTGTCCGCAACACAGGTCACAGAGGCTCTGGAACAGGGAGATAGCCTGTCGGATGCCGTCTGGCACCTGCACTTCGCCTACATTCGCGCAGGTCACCGACTCGCCCGCCTTCGCTATCTGGTAGAAGGCGATGTCCTGTATATATCCGTCATTGAAGGACACATCAGCAGCGTTGAGGGGCCGGACAGCCTGACCCGTTATTTCTGGGAAGTGGAGGGCCGTACCTTTGATCTGCCCCGCTTTGAAATCCGGCGCACACTGGCCAATATCCAGTCCGAACGCCTGAATCTGAATGCCCAAAGCCGCTACCTGCCGGTTACGCAGGACTCGCCCGCCACACGCCTTCTCATTGAAGCAGAAACGACTCCGGAGAAAAAACGCAGCGAGTACAGTCTGAAGCTGGGGAACCCGGGCAACCGGTTTGTCGGGCGTTATTTCGCCAGGGCGGAAGCACTCTGGAATACAGAGCCGGCCCAATGGAAGCTCAACGCCAACCAATCCCTGAATTATGACGATGATGCAGACGAAAGAGACGGAGACCTGCAAGGCCTTCAGATTTCAGCCAGTTCCATCCTGCCAGTCGGGTTAGTGGCTGCCGGCATTAACTCGACCGACTATCGTTATACCAGTCGCCAGGGCGGCGAGTTCGAAGGTGAGGTAACGCAGGCGCAAATTCTGATGCAGGAGATTGCTTTTGCGAATACCCGGCAAAGAAACCTTCTCACACAGCGTCTCATTTACGTTGATTCCAGGCTGGAAGAAAGTCGCAGCGGGCGTACCGCTATTGAAGAAGTTTATTTCGCCGCCGAAATAGGTGCCGAAACGACGCGTCTGCTGAACCTCTGGGGTTATCAAACCAGCCTCAAGCTGCGCGGCAACCTGCGCAAGGGCCTTTCTGAAAATGCCGGAACTCTGGGCATTGAGAACAATGGCGTCCAGCGGGACGCAGGTTTTCTGACTTTTCTTCCGGCCGCGTCCATGGAGTACCGCTTTGCCAGTGGCTGGCAATTTAACATGGAGGCTGAAAGTCAATATGCCGACCGGCAGGTTCCGGAACAACAACAGTGGATACTCGGGGGCAATGAACGTCTACACGCCTGGTTGCCGGGTTCATTGCTGGGGGATGAGGGCCATTACCTCAACCTTGAAGTCTTCACACCGCAATACAACTGGCGGGGAATCATTTTCAAGCCCAGCCTGTTCCTGGAGGCGGGCACGAGTCGTTTTAAAAGCGGCAACAGTGAACTCGACAAAACACAGCGCGCCTACGACGCAGGTCTGAGCCTGAAAATGAACTATGGCAAACGATGGGAATTACAGCTGACAGCTGCCGAACCACTGTCTGATCCGACATTGCACGAGCAGTTGACGGAAGCTGGCGAAAGCAGCCTCTATTTCAATCTGGAATATCGCTGGTAATCAGCGTCCGATGTGTGCCCTAGCGGCGCCCGTAGCCCAACGGCAGACCGTCAATCCCGGGAATCTGCGGACCATTGTGGTGTGAGGGCGCATGCATACGAATAGGTAAGCCGTCCAGGCCGGGCAGCTCCACGTCCGCAGTCAGTTCCGAAAGCGACCCCAGACCTGGCAATTCGGGAAAACTCTGGCTCATTCCGGGTCTGATATCCAGCCCATCTTCACCCTGAATGCCAACCATCGGCAAAGCACCATCAACCGAATCCGGTAATGGCACATTCAGGTTGACGTTGGAAATACCGGGAAGTAGGGCTGATTGCAGATCGCTCAGTCCGAGTGCGTCAAAGGCGGGGCGAGTATCCACGACAATGTCTGCAGCGCTTGCAGCACCGCAGCTCATCATGATGGCTAATCCGCAAAGAAGACGACGCACCTGTTCACTCCTGATCAAACCTGGGGTTTCCTGTGCGTCCATGACAGTCAGGCGCGTCCGGCGCCGAAACATATGACTGAATCATCTTTCGGGAGATGAATCCGATGTAGCTTACGCCTTCTTTTCAGCAAGGTAAAGCCGGTAAGCAAGGTTACTCCCGCTTCTTGCCCAGCAGCGTATTCAACCCCTCACCAACCAGGTTGGCCCCACTGCGGGCCATACGTGTCATTTCAGAACTTGGCCACTCAGCCAGTGCCCTGGTAAAGCCTTCCGTAACCTTTTCGCGAAATTTCGGCAGTAACTCCTCACCTGCATCAAGTACACCCTGTCGCACACGGGCTTGCATGGTTTCGCCCGCCTGTTCGAGCTGTGCTTCCAGTTGCGGCCTGATTTTCCTGTTATAAAACCAGAGCACGAAAACTGCCGTGCAGAGAGCGGTCAGTACTGAGGTGGCCACAACGACCAAAATGATTTCCGGCATGGCTGCCTCCGGGGCCAGAATGGAAAATGCGAACCTGTGCTGGCAGACTCGGTCATATTAACAGAAGCCATATCAAATCCGGCATTAGCCGTGAATGCGAATAGGAGATTCATCGATGGCAATAGCAGACAATGCTTGCCGCTCACCGCGCCTTGCGCTATTACTCTGCCTGGTCCTGGCGCCCGGCGGAGCCCATGCGAAGGTCAGCCCTGAAGAAGCCGCCCGACTGGGCAAAGACCTTACGCCCATAGGAGCCGTTCAGGCCGGCAATGAAGACGGCAGTATTCCCGCTTGGGAGGGGGGTCTGAAAACTCCCCCTGCGAATTATGAAAAGGACGGCCTGCTGGTGAATCCCTATGCAGATGACAAACCGTTATTCACCATCACCGCCGAGAACTATCAGCAGTATCAGGACAACCTGACTGCAGGGCAGATCGCCCTGCTGCAGACCTATCCTGACAGCTTCAAGATACCCGTCTACCCGACCCGGCGATCAGCCGCCTTGCCGGAATTCATATACGAGGAAACCCGCAAGAATGCACAGCGTGCTGAACTGGCCAATGAAGGCAATGGCATCGCCGGCACGGTGCACGGTTTCCCCTTCCCTATCCCGGGCAGCGGCAGGGAGGTCATGTGGAACCATGTTCTTCGTTACAACACGACGGGATACCGTGGCTTCAGCAACAACGCTGTTGTGACGCCGGATGGCGATTATGTGGTCGAACGGTCCTATTTCGAATTCGCCATGCGTTATAACGACCCGGACACCACACTGGAAAACTTCGACAACAAGAACCAGTTTGCCTTTCTCAAGGTCGTGGCGCCAGCGACCAAAACGGGTGATGCCTACCTGGTGCATGTCCCGCTGGACCGCAAGGCTTCAGATACCGGGGTATGGGTTTACAACGCAGGCCAGCGTAAAACACGCCGTATCGGAGAAGTGGGCTATGACAATCCCCTCTTCGACGGTCTCATGACGCATGACCAGGTGGATATGTTCAACGGCCCGCTCGACCGTTACAGCTTCAAACTGGTGGGCAAAAAGGAAATCTTCGTTCCGTACAACAATTACGAGTTTTACAGCCAGCAACACAGCTATGACGATCTGATCGGCAAGGGCCATCTGAACAATAATCTGGCGCGCTATGAATTACACAGGGTCTGGGTGGTCGAAGCCGAAGTCATTCCGGGACAGACGCATATCTATCCCAAGCGGGTGTTCTACATCGACGAAGACAGCTGGCAGATACTGCTCGAAGACATGTACGACACCCGTGAGGAATTCTGGCGGACTTCGGAATCCTATGCCGTGGTGTTCTACCAGGTCCCGGTACTGATCAATCTCATGCAGGTTCACTATGACCTGCAATCACGTCAGTACGTGGTCCTGAACATGAGCAATGAGGAGAAAAAGCTGATCGAATGGGATGTAGACCTGAAGACCAGCTACTTCAACCCCCAGAACCTGATCAAGTTCGCCACACGCATGCATCGCTGAACGCGATGCTGGCAACGTTTATCCGGGGCGTATCCAGCGGTCCCGGTAATAGCGCAACTCCTCAATGGAATCGCGTATATCATCCAGTGCAAGATGTCGTGAGCTCTTGTTCAAGCCCGTCGCTATCTCGGGCGACCAGCGCATGGCCAGCTCTTTCAGCGTACTCACGTCCACATGCCGGTAATGGAAATAGCGCTCCAGCTCGGGCATCCAGCGATAGAGAAAACGTCGATCCTGGCAGATGCTGTTGCCACACATGGGCGACTTGCCCTGCGGCACCCACTGGCCAAGAAATTCCAGGGTCAGACGTTGCGCCTCCAGTTCATCGACCTGACTGTCACGTACTCTGGGCACCAGGCCTGAACCATTGTGTTGGCGCGTATTCCACTCGTCCATACCCGCCAGAACCTCATCTGTCTGTTGAATCGCCAACACCGGCCCTTCTGCCAGGATAGCCAGGTCCTTATCCGTAACTATCGTCGCAATCTCGATGATTCTGTCCTCATCAGGATTCAACCCGGTCATTTCCAGGTCAATCCAGATCAGGTTATTCATGTCTTTCTGCATGCTCATCCCGGGCGTTTACATCGCAGCCATTCTAGCATTGGCTTATCATTGACCTTGTCTATCGATATCGAGGCAAGCATGAAACTGACGGAAAGACGTTGCGTACCCTGCGAGGGCAAGACCGATCCGCTTTCACGAGAACAGGCCGAAACGCTTCTGCAGGAGCTGAGCAGTCGCTGGCAACTCGATGCAGAAGCCAAACGCATTAATGCCGGTTTCGATTTCAAGAACTACTACCAGACCATGGCTTTCGTGAATGCGGTCGCCTGGATTGCGCATACCGAGGATCATCACCCGGACATCAGCTTTGGCTACAAGCACTGCGACATCCAGTACAGCACACATGCCATCCGCGGCCTCTCCGACAACGACTTTATATGCGCGGCCAAGATTGACGCCCTCGTCGAATAGTAAAAACGCAGGTAGCAACAGCCATCTTCAGCAAGGTCAGGTGGTGGTGAATTATGGCCGACACCTGCTGATAGAGGCTAACGACACCCTTATGCCGGCAGTCACGCGCGGCCGCAGACTGCGGCCCGTGTGCGGAGATCATGTGCGCTGGCTCGCCAGCGATAACGGACAGGCGGTCATCGAGGAAATCCTGCCACGGCATGGTGAACTGCTGCGCCATGACCCGCGCCAGGGGCATAGAATTCTGGCAGCCAATGTCGACATACTCTTACTGGTCATGGCCATACGTCCCGAACCGGATACCGCCCTGCTCGACCGCTACCTGGTCGCCGGCGAAGCACTTGGACTGGAACTGCATCTGGTGTTCAACAAAGCCGACTTGCTGGATGAGTCACAGAAAAAATACTGGCAGCAAGTTCTGGCACCCTATTGCGCTAACGGATACACCCTGCACTGGACGGCAGCCAAGCGGGCGGAAGGATTGCAGGAGCTGCTGAACTGTCTATCCGGCAACTGCGGCATCCTGCTGGGCCAGTCCGGTGTCGGCAAGTCCAGTCTCATCAAGGCACTGGTGCCCGACCACGCTCCCCGCACCCAGGCGTTGTCACAGGCCAGTGGCCAGGGTCAGCACACCACCACGGCCACGCGCCTCTACCGACTGCCTGTTGAAAACGGCGGCTCCATCATCGACTCACCGGGTGTACGTGATTTCAGACTCTGGAACCTCGCCCAGGCGGAACTGGCGCAGTGTTTTCGTGAATTCCGGCCTTTACTCGGCCAATGCCGTTTTTCCAACTGCCGCCACTTGCAGGAGCCGGGCTGCGCCGTCACGGCAGCCGTCAAGGAAGGCCGGGTAAACAGCTCGCGCTATGCCAGCTACAAGCAACTGGCTGAGCTCATGCTGTAATCCGGCCGCTTGCTCAGATTACCTGGCGGCCATTGAAGGCATGCGCCAGGGTGCCTCCATCTACGTATTCCAGTTCACCGCCTACCGGCACTCCATGTGCAATACGGCTGACCGAGACGCCACGCGCACGCGCCAGTTCGGCCAGAAAATGCGCCGTCGCCTCACCTTCAACCGTTGAGTTGGTAGCCAGAATCAATTCCTGAACCCCGCCCGCGTCGATGCGTTTTTCCAACACATCCAGGCCCAGTTCATCGGGACCCACGCCATCTATCGGCGAAAGATGACCCATGAGTACAAAGTAACGCCCCTGATAATGGGTAGACTGCTCCACCGCCAGCACGTCAGCCGGACCTTCAACAATGCACAGGAGGCTGTCATCACGCGTCGCGTCCTGACAGATTTCGCAAACATCCTGCTCTGTAAACATACGGCAGACACTGCAGTGCTGGATGCTTTCCACTGCCGTACTGAGCGCCGACGACAAAGTCAGTGCACCGGTACGATTGCGCTCTAGCAGCTGGAACGCCATACGCTGGGCAGACTTGGGGCCTACGCCGGGCAGGCAACGCAGGGCATCGATAAGCTCCTGCAGGACAGGTGAATAACGCATAGAGCGAATACCCGTTACATCGGCATCTTGAAACCCGGAGGCAAATTCAGGCCACCGGTCAGTTCCTGGGTTTTCTCCTCGGTCGCACGTTGCACACGCTGCACGGCATCGTTGACTGCTGCAGCCAGCAGATCTTCCAGAAACTCCTTGTCTTCTTCCAGTACGCCGGGATCAATCTCCACGGCCTTAACGCCATGTTTGCCATTCATGGTGACCTTGACCATGCCGGCGCCGGATTCACCCACCACTTCCATATTGGCCAACTCTTCCTGCATTTTCTGCATTTGCGCCTGCATCTGCTGGGCCTGACGCATCAGATTGCCAAGTGCTCCTTTCATAACTTCCTCAAAACTTGATAGGTTAACGGGGTTTTACCGACCCCGGATGAATACTCGCGCCAAAACGCTCTTGTAGTGCTCTTACATTGGGGTCTTCAAGCAAGGACTGCTCGGCCTGCTCCATGCGTTCTGCCTGCGCTTGCGCATCACATTGGGCGGCAGTCGGCAGGTCATGCTCGGTGACTTCGATTTTCAGCGAAAGTGCCTCGCCCGTTTCTGTTTGCAAAGCCTCTTCAACCTGCTTGCGATAACGATCCGTCTGCAGATTTTCGAAACTTGGTGCGAGCTTGAGCGTCAGGCGCTTGTCGACATAACTGCCCCAGGCACACTGCCTGACCAGTTCACCACTCAGACCCACCAGTGACAGGTTCGCCACATAAGCAGGCCAGCTTTCAATGTCCAGCGAGGACAGTTTAGCTCCGTTCGGAGACCGTTCCGGCGGCCGGGGCACTTCGGCACTGACCACCGGCGCCTCGGCGGGCACTACAGGCGCAGAGACCGGTTCTGGCGCCTGCCTGCCAGCCGTTGAGGTGACTGGCGCATGCGCCGACGCTGTCACTTCGGAACGTCTGGATGCCGGAGCAACCGGAGGTTCATGCCGGGCTGCTGCGCCTGTTCCGCCGAGAACCTCTCTGAAGGCCAGCATTCGCAGCAGCAACATCTCAAAGCCCGTACGCGGGTTGGGGGCATAAGGCATATCGCGCTTGCCATTGACGGCAATCTGATAGAAAAGCTGCGCATCTTCCGGGCTCATGGCCTGTGACAAGGCAATGAAATCATCCTGGTACTGCTGCAAATCCTCCGGCAATGCCGCATCCGGCACTACCTGCAACAGCGCCAGTTGTTGCAGACTGGCAGCCAGTTCATCCAGCACCAGCGCGTAATCCGGCGCCTGCTCATCCAGGGAAGCCAGCAAGTCCGGCAAAATCCGCGCATCGGCATCAGCGAGCATACGCAGCAATGCCAGCACCTCGGCACGTTCGATACTGCCGAGCATCTCCGCCACTTCAGCAGCTTTTACGCCGCCGCCACCAAAAGCAATCGACTGATCGAGCAAACTGAGGCCATCGCGCATACTGCCATCGGCTGCACGCGCCAGCTGGCTCAGCGCAGCAGGCTCATATTCAACGGCTTCTTTTTCCAGAATATTGGCCAATTGCTGCTGGATTTCTCCCTGTGGCAAGCGTTTCAGATGAAACTGCAGACAACGCGAGAGAACGGTTACCGGCAGTTTTTGCGGATCAGTCGTGGCCAGCAGGAACTGGACATGCCCCGGCGGTTCCTCAAGTGTCTTCAGCAAGGCGTTGAAAGCACTCTTGGACAGCATATGCACTTCGTCGATCAGATAGACCTTGCGCCGTCCACGGGCGGGAGCATATTGCACGTTGTCCAACAGTTCGCGGGTATCGTCCACACCGGTACGAGAAGCCGCATCCACTTCAATCAAATCAACGAATCGCCCCTCGTCAATTTCCTTGCAGCTCTGGCAGGTCCCGCAGGGTTCGGCGGTAATGCCCTGGTCACAATTCAAGCCCTTGGATACCAGTCTGCCCAATGTGGTCTTGCCTACCCCACGGGTTCCGGAAAACAGCAACGCATGATGAAGCTTGTTCTGCTCAAGAGCATGGCGCAGCGCCCGCACAACGTGTTCCTGACCCACCAGTTCAGAAAACTGACGAGGCCGCCATTTGCGTGCCAGTGCGTAATAGCTCATAAGCTCCCAGTCGAGGCGCGGAGAAATTCGGTATGAAGCTAGGCATGATATCGGGGCTGGCCCCCACTGCCAACGCCTGTGAGGCTGGACCTGGCACGCAGGCGCTCCAATGCGAATCGCAGGAACCCGAAAATCACGTTTTCAATGGCCGTTCCGGTGCGAGGCAGGAGCCGAGTCACCGGGAGAAATTGGTACAAGGATGTACCAACGCGAAGCGGAGGAAGCCGGAAACCACGTTTTCGGCTGACGTAAAGCTGTGTGGCATGGATGCCTCATCAGCGCGTAAACAAGGGCGGCAGGCCGCACCAGCCACACACCGGCGCCCGAATCCACTGCTACCGTTGCTCCCTTCCGGGCCTGGCGGGGTTTACAGCTTATCGTCGCGGAGGCACCGGCACGGCCTACCATTGAACATGTGGCGGAGGGGGGGATTCGAGGGTGAGAATCCCGCGCCGAGGCCCATTGTGCCCCCGTCCACGTTGGTTCGAATTGGCGGAGAGGGAGGGATTCGACCGTTTCGCCGGAACGAAACGGGACAGCACGCCAGTGCTGCCCGCAGGGTGTGGGCCATGGATGGCCCACATCAACCCTCGGTTCCGAGGGTGAGACTCCCGCGTCGAGGCCCATTGTGCCTCATCCACATCGGTTCAAATTGGCGGAGAGGGAGGGATTCGAACCCTCGGTACCCCGATAAGGATACACTCGCTTTCCAGGCGAGCCCGATCGACCACTCCGGCACCTCTCCATGAATTGTTTTCCGCCGGCTGGTCTGGCCCGGCAGGGCGCGCAGTCTAGCAGAGCGCGGACAATCTTTTAAGCCTTGCCTCAGCCCTCTTCTTCCACCGTCGTTGTGCTACGCAGCCGAGGGGGGATTTCCAGGCAGGGACGATCGGCATTCAAGGCAGCCGCACGAGCGTTCACCGAAACCTCCGGAATCGTATAACTGGGATCAGGTTCGGGAACACTCAGACCCGCGGGCGCACGCAGCGCCGGGCTATTCTCGACCTGCTCATAGACCTGCTCCCGCTCACAGTATTTTTTACCGGAACAGCCCACTATCAGCATGGCGCCTGCCACCAGGACCATCATTCGCATTACTGAACTCCCGCCTGAAGCATGGCTGCGCGCAGTTCATCTTCATATTGCACGCTCATGGAAACCAGTGGCAGACGAATACCCTCAGGCATCATCCCCATCTGATGGACCGCCCATTTCACCGGAATGGGATTCGGCTCGAGAAACAGGCAACGGTGCAGACCGGACAGCTTTTCGTCCAGCGCTCTGGCCTTCTCTGCATCGCCCTGCAAGGCAGCCGTACACATATCATGCATCAGGCGCGGGGCCACATTGGCCGTCACCGAGATATCGCCTTTACAGCCCTGAAGAATTGATTCGCAGGCCGTAGCGTCATCACCGGTATAAATAGCGAAGTCAGCCGGACACTGGGCCAGAAGATCACGGATCCTCAGGAGCGTGCCCGTCGCCTCCTTGATACCGATGATGTTGGGCACGCCACTCAACCGCCCCACCGTCGCCGGCAACATGTCACAGCCCGTTCGCCCCGGCACGTTGTATAGGATTTGTGGAATATCCACTGCTTCTGCAATGGCAAGAAAATGACGATACAGGCCTTCTTGCGGAGGCTTGTTGTAGTAAGGCGTTACCAGCAAACAGGCATCTGCGCCTATGTCCGCGGCGGCCCGGGTCAGGCTGATCGCTTCACTGGTGGAATTGGCGCCTGTGCCCGCAATAACCGGGATGCGTCCGGCTACAAAAGACACGGTCTGCTGCATGACTTCAACATGCTCGTCAAAATCAAGCGTTGCCGATTCACCGGTTGTACCCACACTGACGATAGCGTCGGTGCCGGCCTGCACATGAAACTCGACGAGCTTCTCCAGGCTGTCATAATCGATACGCCCGTCCGCAAACATCGGCGTCACCAGGGCCACCAGGCTTCCGGTAAACATCAGATACTCCAATCAGAAAGGCGCAAAGTATAACGCAACCCATCCATTCGTTGTGCCCCTGCACCTGCCTGCACAACATAAAATTCATATCAGAAATATGTACAAGCCCATTATTAGCGGTATGCTCTCTATCACAGACGATAGGTCGCTTTTACCGGGTTTCCCGGTTTTGTCATATATTGACCGGATGCTTCCTGAGTATGGCTTTTCAAATCAAATTTCTGCCGCCAGTCCGACCAGACGGATTCATTGCCGACTGTATTTTTGAATGACCCAGACAAGCAAATCCAATCGGGAACGTTACCTGGCTGTAGTAGCCATCGGACCAAATCAGCAAACCCTGGCCCTGGACATGATCCGCAGCATAAGCGAGCGTGGTTGCGTCATCCTGGATTGCCGCATGGCGCCCATGGGTCAGAGTCTCACGGTCTCCCTGCTGATCAGTGGCAACTGGAGCGCGCTCGGCCGACTTGAAACCGCCCTGCCCTCGCTCGCGGATAAACTGGGCGTGAGAATCCAATACGAAAGCACCGAAATCCGTCCTTCTGCCGACACTGACTACCGACCCTATGCAGCGGAAGTCATTGCGCCCAGCAAAAGCGATCTGTTGCCCCAGGTGCTCGACTTTTTCCACGACCAGCATATTCGTATCAATGAATTGCTCGCCCAGGAATATCGTTCCACCCACACAGGCGCTGCCATGTGCAACCTTTCCCTGGTAGTGCATATTCCGGTCAGCCAGCATCCGCAGGCGCTGCGCGAGTCCTTCATGGACCTCTGTGATGAACTGAATGCTGATGGAATACTCGACCCCATTAAAAGTTGAATGAGTGCAATGAGGATGAAATGACAGTAAGCATTGGCAAGAAAGTAGGCGATATCTCTTTGCCCGCCACCGGAGACCAGACATTGAGTCTGGCCAGTTTTCACGGCCGTCACCTGGTGCTGTACTTCTATCCCAAGGACAACACGCCGGGCTGCACGCAGGAGGGACAGGATTTCCGTGACATGTATGACAGCTTCCGCAAGGCAGGGGCTGAGATTCTGGGCGTGTCACGGGACAGTATCCGCTCGCATGAAAACTTCAAGAACAAATACGAATTTCCGTTCGACCTGCTCTCCGACAAGGATGAAAAACTCTGCCGGCAATTTGACGTCATACAGGAAAAGAAACTCTACGGGCGCGTTTACATGGGTGTGGACCGCAGCACCTTCCTCATCGACAAGAAAGGTGTTTTGCGCCATGAGTGGCGCAGCGTAAAGGTCAAGGGACACGCCCAGGAAGTACTGGAAACGCTCAAGGCGCTTGATTGAAGTATGGCCCGATACTCACAGACAGCAAAGATTAGCCAATGACAAAACGTATTTTCGTGCTGGACACGAATGTCCTGATGCATGACCCCACCGCCCTGTTCCGCTTTGAGGAACACGATATTTTCCTGCCCATGGTGGTGCTGGAAGAACTGGACGCAGGCAAGAAAGGGCTGAGTGAAACAGCGCGAAATGTGCGTCAGGTCAGCCGCTTCCTCGATACGCTGATGAAAGATGTAACCCATGCGGAAATCGAAAGTGGTCTCGCCCTGCCGGCATCCACCCGTGATTCAGGAAACGGTTCCAGCTCGCTCGAGGACAGCGCCACCTCGGGAGGCCGCTTGTTCTTCCAGACACACCCGGCCAGTTCCTCGCTGCCCGAGCTGTTGCCAGGCAACAAGCCGGACAACAGTATTCTGGTCACGGCCCTGGATCTGAAATCGCAGTTCCCGGAGCGTCAGGTAACCCTCGTATCAAAAGATATCAACCTGCGCATCAAGGCTGCGGCCATCGGCATCCACGCCGAAGACTACTCCAATGACAAGGTGCTGGATGATGTCGACCTGCTCTACACCGGCTATAACCAGGTGGATGCAGACTTCTGGTCGCGCCACGCTGACGACATGGAATCCTGGCAGGAAGCCGACCGCACTTACTACCGTATCCGCAATCTGGAATCAGAGAACTGGCTGATCAATCAATTCGTGTATTTCCCGGACGGTACCGGGCCGGAGCTGGTGGTGCGCAGGCAGGAAGAAGGCTCGGCCGTTTTCGAACTGACGCGTGATTATGGCGAACAGAAACAATCAGTCTGGGGTGTGCATGCCCGCAATCAGGAGCAGAACTTCGCACTCAACCTGCTGCTGGACCCAGAAATTGACTTCGTGACCCTGGTCGGCGCTGCCGGTACCGGAAAGACCCTGCTGGCCCTGGCAGCCGGCCTGGCGCAAACGCTGGACGAACACCGTTACCGCGAAATCATCATGACCCGTGTCACTGTACCCGTGGGTGAGGATATCGGTTTCCTGCCAGGGACTGAGGAAGAAAAGATGACGCCCTGGATGGGAGCTCTGATGGATAATCTCGAGGTGCTGACCCATACAACCGATGGCAGTGACTGGGAGCGGGCGGCGGCCAATGACCTGCTGTCCAAGCGCATCAAGATCCGCTCGCTGAATTTCATGCGCGGCCGCACCTTCCTGAATCGTTTCATTATCGTTGATGAAGCCCAGAACCTGACCCCCAAACAGATGAAAACCTTGATTACGCGCGCCGGTCCGGGCAGCAAGATTATCTGCGTTGGCAACCTGAGCCAGATCGACACACCCTACCTGACGGAAACCACTTCGGGCCTGACCTACGTCGTCGACCGTTTTCGTGGCTGGCCGCATTCGGGACATGTGGCGCTGGCGCGCGGTGAACGTTCCAGACTGGCGGATTACGCCTCGAATCAGCTCTGAGAACTCGTCCCGGAGTCTGTAGCCGCCGTTTCGGCACTGGCCGTATTCCTGGGCCAGGCCCGTAATACCGCGTTTACGACCGTCGCCAGGGGAATGGCAAAGAAGACACCCCAGAAGCCCCACAAACCGCCAAAGAACAGCACCGCGGTAATAATGGCCACCGGATGCAGATCCACCGCCTCTGAAAACAGCAAGGGCACAAGAACATTACCGTCCAGGCCCTGGATAATGCCGTAAGCGACGACTACATAAACGAAATCCGCCTGCAGCCCCCATTGCGCGTAAGCCACGAAAACAACGGGCAACGTTACCACCAGCGCGCCCAGGTAAGGCACCAGGACCGAGAGTCCAACCAGCACCGAGAGCAACATGGCGTAATTCAGACCCAGCATGGCGAAGACGACATAGGTCACACCCCAGACCACCAGGATCTCAACAAACTTGCCGCGCACATAATTGGCCAGCTGACGGTCCACCTCTTCCCAGACGTGCCGGATCAGCGGGTTGCCATGCGGAATATATTGCAGCGACCAGCGCTTGATAACGCTCTTGTCCTTGAGGAAAAAGAACACCAGCAGGGGAACCAGTACCAGATAAATCGCCAGGTACAGCAGACCCACACCCACCAGAAGTGAATTGGAAACCAGGAATTTACGCAGCGAACCAATCTCTGCAAGCACCTGGGCAAGAATTTCCTCGATCTGCGCGGGCGTAAACATGGCGGGGTAACGTTCCGGCAAAGCCATGAGATAGGCCTGCGCCTGAACCAGTAATTGCGGAATCTCAACCATGAACTGGCTGGCCTGACGTGTCAGCACCGGCACCAGGGCAAAACTGACCAGAACGAAACCCACAATGAGGGCAAACGATGTACCCAGGGAAGACCAGCGCCTGGGTACGGAATAGCTTTCAAGCTTGGCGACTGGCCCTTCAAGCAGATAAGCCAGCACAACGGCGGCTATGACAGGCGCCAGATATCCACCAAATACAAGGATGATCGCCAGGCCGACACCCAGCACCATGAGCAGGGCGATCGCCTGCGGATCCGAGAACCAGCGTTTGAGCCAGTCAAGAATGACATTCATAAGTCAGTGCTGAACCTTTACCCTGTACTGCAATCCAAAGCGGGTATGATTAGAACCGTGAAAACTGAATCAGTTCGCCATCGCGGCCTTATAAACAGAAGCCCACCGACCTGGCTAGACTAGCATGAACCCGGAGTCTCAGTGATTCATCGAATTGCCCGCTGGGCCATAACCATCATATTTATTCTGCAGAGTTTATTCATCCCGCTGCAGGCAGCCAGCGATTACGAATTACCCAGTATTGGCCAGCCGGTGGACACCGCCATCTCCCCGCTTGAGGAAGAAGAGATCGGCCGCGATATCGTACGTCAGTTACGCAGCTTCAATTATCTGATGGAAGATACGGAACTGCGTTATTACGTTCACGCCCTGGGCACACGACTGGCATCCTATAGTGGCTACTCGGCCGACGGCTTCGACTTCTTTGTGGTACGGGACCGCCAGGTCAATGCGTTCGCACTGCCCGGGGGTTACATTGGTATCAATGCCGGGCTGATACTGGCCAGTCGAACAGAAGACGAACTGGCAGGCGTTTTTTCACATGAAATCGCGCATGTCACACAACGACATATCGCCCGTCAGATTGAAGCCAGCGGCACCTTCAACATCGCCACCATTGCAGCATTGGTTGTTGCCATCCTGGCCGGCGCATCCGATCCGGACGTCGCCCAGGCGGCGCTGTCACTGGGCCTGGCTTCCACCCAGCAAATGCAGATCAACTTCACTCGCACCCACGAAATGGAGGCTGACCGCGTCGGCATTCGCACCCTGGCCGAATCCGGCTACGACCCCAAAGGTATGGCAAGCTTCTTCCAGCAAATGGAAGAACGCGCCCGCCTGTATGGCAGCGGCCTGCCTGAAATCCTGCAAAGTCACCCGGTAAGCAACACCCGAATCAGTGAAGCCCTGAACCGCGCGGGCGACTACTCCCCGGAGCAAATCAAGCACTATGACCCCCTGCCTTATCAGCTCATGCGTGCACGCACACGCGTACTGACGGCGCCTCAGGCCAGCGAGGCGCTGAACTTCTTCACTCCGGAAATCAATGACCAGAAAAACTACGGGGCGCGCTATGGGTACAGTCTGGCGCTGGTTCGCAGCGGCCGCTATGAAGATGCACTGAAACAGCTGCAGGCATTAAGCGGGGAAATTAATCAGCCCAATGTCGAAATCGCGCTGGCCAGGGCACAACTGGCCACGGGCGAGGTCGAAACAGCCACCACAACCATGTTAAATGCCACACGCCGCTTCCCTCACTATGTGCCACTTACTCTGGCTTACGCCGACCTGCTGGTGCAGTCAGGTGAGCCGGAAGCTGCCCGCAAGGTCATTCTGGCCAGCGAACTTGCCAACAGCTCGGAACCGGAAGTACATCGGCTCCTGGCAGTGGCCGCGCGTGACCTGAAGCGTATTGCTGAAGCTCATTACCAGATGGCAGAACATCATCGCCTGCTGGGCGAGTATCGTGATGCACTCAACCAGCTGCACGCCGGCTTGCGTAACGAAAAAATCAGCGAGACGGACAAAGCGCGTCTGCAGCAGGCCCTTAACAATCTGCAGAAGGAAGTTCCCGAAAGAATCCAGCGTGAAATCCAGAGGGAACGCAAAGGTGAACGCACGCCCTACACGAAGGTGGGCAACCCGCTATTTCAGTAGCTGCTCCTCGCGCATCCACTGATAACAATCCTGCAACATGTCAGTAATGGGCAGCGGCTCATAGCCCAGTTCCTTGATGGCCAGGGCAGAACTGCAATAGCTGTGTGAGGAAAGCAGTTCCACAGTTTCGCGGGTAATGGTTGGACGGGCCCCGATCAGACCCGACACCCTTTCATCCACCGCAGCCATACTGCGCAGCACCCGATTGGGCAAGGCCCGCGGCAGACTGTGACGATTCAACAGGCTGCCAATGGATTGCAATAGTCCCAGATAGGTGCTGTTTTCTCCGCCCAACAGGTAATTGGCGCCAATCTTGCCCCTTTCCACTGCAGCCAGTTGCGCCAGGGCCATCGCCCTGGGATGACAGAATGAACCACCCCCTGATGCCATTACCGGCATACGCCGTTTCTGCACCAGGCGGAACAATCTCGCCCAGCCGTTGAAATCGTAACGACCGATCATATTTGCAGGATTGACGATAACTGCCTTCAACCCCTTGCGGCATCCGCGATGCACAATCTGCTCTGCCTGTGCCTTGGAGCGAACGAAATTGATGCTGGAACTGCTGGCTTTGGGCGGGGTGGCCTCGGTTACGGTCCCCCCATGCAGGCCGTAGGCGACAATACTGGAAGTATGAATGAAGCGTTTGGCGTTCTTTTCAAGAGAAACCTGCACCACCGACTGGGTAGCCTTGACGTTGGCGCGGGTCTGCTCTTCAGCCTCCCGCGACCAGAGGCTGACATGATGCACGGCGTGAAAGACCGCATCCGGCCTGCCGGGCATGGCTTTGCGCATAGCGGCGAGTGAACTGATATCACCCTGCGTGTATTCCACACCCAGGCGATCCAGGTATTCGACATGATCGCCAGGCGACGCCATGCCGATGACTTCCCAGCCATCCTCTAGCAGTACTTCGATCAAATTGAGGCCGACAAAGTCACCCGCGCCGGTCACAAACGCAATCGGCATTCTGTTGCTTCCCCCACAAGCAGACTTGAGCCGATTCTACTCAATAGTTGGGAATCTGTCCCGTAAATACTCCTTCAAGGTTATTTATTATTAAATTCAATAGCTTGAAAGCCAATCTATACAGGTTTCAGTTCCGACCGCTGTACGTAAGTGCGTTCTGATGGCATGGGCACAATGTCTTTCAGAGGCGCAATTGTATTCCAGTGCTTGCAGCGTGGGCATTGCCAATGCAGCGTTCGCCCTTCGAAACCACAACTGGAGCAATGGTAACGGCCACTCACCTCAATCATGTGCTGCAGGGTGCTGCGTACGCCCTCGAGTGGACTGCTCAGTCCCTCTGCCGAAGCACTGCGTGCCATATCGAGTAGATGATAAAACCCGGTCCAGCTCGGCTGGTTCTGCAGGAACCCGGACAGGTAATCAATCGCAGCATGCTCCTGGCCTGCCTGTATCAGGGCGCGGGCCAGCGCAATATGTGGTGCAGCACCGTCAAAGTACTGAGTCATGTCCTCCAGTTCCTTGCGCCACTGTGCATGATCCTGCAGGGCTTCGTAACAGCGCTCCAGAGGTTCGAGTATTTCTCCCAGGAATTCAGGGTCCTGTTTCAGCACGCGCCGGTAGGCCCGAATGGCTTCCTTGTGCCTGCCCGCTTTTTCTTCCAGCGCGCCCTCCATCATGCTGGCGCGTACGCAATCCCTGCTTTCATGCAAGGCCTTTTGAAGATACCCCATCACCTCCGCCATATCCTTGCGCTGGCGGCGGGCATCCTCAGCCATCTCACAGTAGTACTGGGCAGTAATGGGTCTCAGGCTGTGCCCCTGCACCGGCTCGAGACGTCGGCAGGCTTCAATCGCTTTTTCCCAGTCACGCTCCTGTTCGTAGATGGTGACCAGTCCGGGCAGGGTTTTATCCAGCAGAATGCCCTTGTCAGCCAACTCACGAAACAACTGCTCGGCACGGTCCAGCACGCCGGCACGCAGGTAATCACTGCCCAGCTCGTAGTAGGCCTTGTTTCGGTGGACTGGCTCGAGACCGGGACGCGCAACCAGGTTCTGGTGAATACGCAGGGCGCGATCAACTTCACCTTGCCGTCGGAAAAGATTGCCCAGCGCCAGATGGGTTTCGATAGTTTCGTTATCAACTTCAAGCAGTTTGACGAAGACTTCTATCGCCTTGTCGGCATCTTCGTCGACCAGATAACTCAGGCCACGAAGATAATCCGGATTGAGGTTGGCTGCGTCCTTCGTCTTGCTTTGCCTGAGCGCCAGATACCAGCCGGAAGCGGCGGCCAGTGGCAGCAGGAGTACGACTATGCCAAAGGCTTCAAGCGTCATGCAGTGGCAGGTTTCTCAGATTCTTGAGCTCGCTTTCGGCCTGGTGCAAGCGGCGCTTGATGGAGGTGGTCTCGGCGCGGTGCCTGATAGCCGAAGGCATGGTGATAAGAATCCCCAGGGCCAGGCCCAATAGCAATGCAATACTCAGCGCCATGACCAGTGGCATTTCCTGCTGTCCCAGCAAGTAGTCAACACTGACTTTCGCCGTATTGAAATAACCGAAAACCAGGCCGATTAACAGCGCCATGAGAATAACTGCATTTCTTAACAGTGGCAGCATGCGACTGTCCTTTTTACGAGTAAACAGACTGGCCTTGAAGTGTACCTAATTCGGCGGCACAGGTCTGTGTCTTATAGCGGAAGTTTCGTAAAAAGAATCAGACCTTGCTCTTGAGACTGGCGTTCACACGTTCCCTGAGCTCCTTGCCAGGTTTGAAGTGCGGAACGAACTTACGGGGAATGGAGACCGCCTCACCGGTTTTGGGATTGCGGCCCATGCGAGATGGCCGTTCGTGAATGGCAAAGCTGCCGAAACCGCGAATTTCGATGCGATCCTGTTGTGCCAGTGCATCGCTCACCGTTTCCAGCAAGAGCTTGACGGCCAACTCGACATCCTTGTGAGTCAGATGAGTCTGTTGTTGAGCCAAACGATCGATCAATTCTGATTTTGTCATGGTTAGGCAGCCCGTAAGTAGTGCTACAGCTTCCCCTGAAAGTGCGAACTGTGCCTTGGCAGGCTAGTATAAAAGCCGGACAGGCGCAAGGCCTGCCCGGCTTATAACACGATGTATCTCCTAAGAAATTCCGAACCGGCTCAGTCTTCGCTGTCGCCGTTGCTCATCTGTTCCTTGAGAAGATCACCCAGGCTGGTTGTATGGGCAGAGCCGCCGGCCTTGTTGTATTCCTCCATGGCCTCGGCTTCCTCCTGGATTTCCTTGGCCTTGATGGAAAGGCTGATCGTACGGTTCTTGCGATCCACACCCACGAAACGGGCTTCGAGCTGTTCGCCTTCCTTGAGCACTGTGCGGGCGTCTTCTACACGCTCGCGAGCCAGGTCCGAGGCGCGGATGTAGCCTTCCACGCCATTACCCAGATCAACCTCGGCACCCTTGGCGTCTACCGTCTTGATAGTACCGGTCACGATTGTGCCCTTGGGATTGGCAGCCACGTACTCGGACATCGGATCCTGTTCCAGCTGTTTCACACCCAGAGAGATGCGTTCGCGCTCGGGATCAATCGCCAGCACCACGGCTTCCACTTCCTCGCCCTTCTGGAAATTGCGCACGGCGTCTTCGCCGCCTTCGTTCCAGGACAGATCGGAAAGATGAATCAGGCCATCGATACCACCGGGCAGGCCGATGAACACACCGAAGTCGGTAATCGACTTGATGGTGCCGGCCACGCGGTCGCCCTTGGCGTGATTCTGGGCAAAGTCGTCCCAGGGATTGGCCTGGCACTGCTTCATGCCCAGGGAGATACGGCGACGTTCTTCGTCGATCTCCAGAACCATGACTTCAACCTCGTCACCGATGGAGACCACCTTGTTGGGGTTGACGTTCTTGTTGGCCCAGTCCATTTCGGACACGTGCACCAGACCTTCGACACCCTCTTCGATTTCCACGAAGGCACCATATTCGGTGATGTTGGTGACCTTGCCGAACAGACGGGTGTTTTCCGGGTAACGGCGGGCAATATCGACCCAGGGGTCTTCGCCCAGCTGCTTCAGGCCCAGCGAAACGCGTACGCGTTCGCGGTCGAACTTGAGCACCTTGACGTCGATTTCCTGACCGACTTCCACGACCTCGGCCGGATCCTTGACGCGCTTCCAGGACATATCGGTGATATGCAGCAGGCCGTCGATACCACCCAGGTCCACGAAGGCACCGTAGTCCACCAGATTCTTGACGATACCCTTGAGGACCACGCCTTCCTGCAGGTTCTTGAGCAGTTCGTCACGTTCGGCGCTGAATTCTTCCTGCAGCACTTCGCGGCGGGAAACCACCACGTTGTTGCGCACACGGTCGAGCTTGATGACCTTGAATTCCAGCGGCTTGCCTTCCAGGTAGGCGGTTTCGCGTACCGGGCGGATATCGACCAGTGAGCCGGGCAGGAATGCACGGACCTTGCCGATATCGACCGTGAAGCCACCCTTGACCTTGCCATTGATGATGCCGGTGACAATTTCACCGCCTTCATAGGCTTCAGTCAGGGAGTCCCAGGTGCGAATGCGCTGGGCTTTTTCCTTGGAAAGGCGGGTTTCGCCGAAGCCGTCTTCCACGGCTTCCAGAGCGACTTCAACCTGATCGCCTTCCTTGACGACCAGCTCACCCTGCTCGTCATAGAATTCTTCGATTGGGATAACGCCTTCGGACTTGAGTCCGGCGTCTACGATGACAACATCGTCCTTGACCTGCAGCACTTCGGCCTGAACCAGGGCGCCAGGCTGCATGGATTGGCCGGCGAGACTCTGTTCAAAGAGTTCGGCGAAACTTTCACTCATTGGATTGGATTCCTAAAGATACGTCCGTCGCTCCGTCCCTGGTGCGCGGGTCTTCAAACAAAATGCCCTACTTCCTGTACGGCAACCCATCACAAACGAAAAGCGTATCAGGCTGTTTCCTTCAGCCCGTGCTGATCCACCAAGTCCATTACTTCGGCTATCACCTGTTGCACAGGTTTACCGGTGGAATCCAGCTCTACGGCATCCGCAGCCGGCACCAAGGGTGACTCGCTGCGCGTCCGGTCCCGCTCGTCGCGGGCCGCTATCTCGCTGTAAATCCGATCTATATTAGCAGATATTCCCAGCTCTCCCAACTGTTTAAAGCGTCTCTCGGTACGCTCTGCCACGCTCGCAGTAAGGAATATCTTGAGCGGAGCATCCGGGAAAATGACGGTGCCCATATCACGTCCATCGGCCACCAGGCCCGGCACACGCCTGAAAGCATGCTGCAAGTCCACCAGACTGGCCCGCACTTCGGGAATAACAGCGCAGCGCGACGCCATGTCGCCGGTCGATTCCGCGCGCACTCTCTGCGTCACATCCCGACCATTCAACTCAATGATTTCATTGTTATTTTCATCAGATAAAAACTCTACCTGAAGCCGCGCCGCCAGAGCTGCTATGGCCTGTCGATCTGTATCGGGGTCAAGTCCGGCGTCTTCAGCCGCAAGCGCCGTCAAACGGTACAAAGCCCCACTGTCCAGCATGCGCCAGCCCAATTGGCGGGCAATCGCACGGCTGACGGTCCCCTTGCCCGAGCCGCTGGGCCCGTCAACGGTGATCACCGGCACTGTCATTCCTGCACCTGCTTCTCAATGGCCAGACCGGCATCAGCGGCCAGTTCCGCGAAGCCTGGGAATGAGGTATCCACATTGGCGCAATCCCGGATCACAACGGGCTCGATTGCCCGCAATGCGGCCATGGCGAAGGACATGGCGATGCGGTGATCTCCATGACTATTCACAATGCCGCCTTGCAGGTGACCATGCTCGCCCAGCCCTATGATGCGCATGCCATCCGTTCGTGCTTCGACCTCCACGCCCAGAGACTGCAGACCGTCGGCCATGACCTGGATGCGGTCACTTTCCTTGACGCGCAACTCGGCGGCATCGGTCAACAGCGTTTCGCCCTCGGCACAGGCAGCCGCGATAAAAATGGCCGGAAACTCGTCAATTGCCAGCGGCACCAGGGCAGGATCGATCTTTATGCCCTGCAGACCCTGGCCGCGCACCAGAAGATCGGCAACTGGCTCACCACCCTGCAAACGCTCGTCACGTTGTTCTATATGCGCACCCATGGCCCTCAGAATGGTAATCACAGCATTGCGGGTCGGGTTGATGCCGACATTCGGCAGTAACAACTCGCTGCCGGGCACGATGGCGGCCGCCACCAGGAAAAAAGCCGCCGAGGAAATATCATTAGGGACTGTCACGTCACAGGCCTGCAGATTGCCACCTCCTGTGAGACACACCCGGCCCTCGCCGCTTTCTACTGCATATCCGAAAGCCCGCAGCATGCGCTCACTGTGGTCGCGGCTGGGTCCTGGCTCGATAACTTCGGTTATGCCCTGAGCATACAGGCCCGCCAGCAACAGACAGGATTTCACCTGGGCGCTGGCAATGGGCATTTCGTAATGCAGGCCATGCAATCGGCGGCCACCGTGAATTTTCAGCGGCGCCATGGCTTTCTCGGATTCGATATATGCCCCCATCTGCGTCAACGGGTTGATCACCCGCGCCATCGGGCGTTTGCGCAGGGAATCATCCCCCGTCAGCACCGAATCAAAGGTCTGACCGCTTAACAGACCCGCCATCAAACGCATGGAGGTGCCGGAATTACCTACATCCAGCATTTCCCCCGGGGCTTGCAATCCATGCACACCCACGCCGTCCACCACGACACTCGTGCCAGCAGTACGCTCGATTTTCACGCCCATGGCCCGGAATGCGCCCAGCGTTGCGAGACAATCCTCACCTTCCAGGAAGTTCTCTATACGGGAGCGTCCCTGTGCAAGCGAACCCAGCATAATGGCGCGGTGCGAAATGGACTTGTCGCCCGGCACATTGACAGTACCCTGCAACTGACCACCAGGTGCAACACGGTAATCAATTCTCGACAGCATCTTTATTCCAGATCACCCGGCTTGGCAAAGCGTCCCACCAGGGCGGCGAAACGATCTCGCTCACTCTTGGCGCGGCTGAATATATCGATCACCCGTTGACGATCACCCTGTTCGACAGCCTTGCGCAACAGGTCCATGTCCTCCAGAAACCGTCCCATCACGGGCAGCAATGCATCACGGTTGGCAAACACGATATCGGCCCACATATCAGGGCTGGAGGAAGCTATACGGGTAAAGTCGCGGAAACCGCCAGCTGCATAGCTGAATATTTCGCGACGCTCTTCCATGGTAGCGAGTGTATCCACCAGTCCATAGGCCAGCAGATGCGGCAGATGGCTGGTGGCGGCCAGCACCTCGTCGTGGTGCTCGGCCGTCATCCGGGTAATCACCGCGCCAGCGGCTTTCCACATATTGGCGACACGCTCGATGGCCAGGGGATCGGTATCGTCCAGCGGCGTCAGAATCACACGGCGCTCAATGAATAATTCGGAAAAGGAAGCTTCCACACCGCTTTTCTCGGTGCCGGCGATAGGATGGGCCGGCACAAAGCGCACCGGCACATGATCCAGCGCCTGGCGTATACCGGCAATCACGCTACCCTTGGTACTGCCCACGTCGCTAACCACGGCATCGTCCAGCAGATGGGGGGCAATGGCTTGATAGATTTCAGCCGTTCTGGATACCGGCGTCGCCAGCACCACAATGTCCGCACCCTCCACGGCCCGGGCCGGGTCCAGCATAAACCGGTCAATCACCCCGAGGCTCTGGGCGCGCGTCAGGTGGATTTCGTTACGGCTGCAGCCGACCACTTCGTCGACTTTGCCGGCGGCGCGCAGCGCACGTGCCAGCGATCCGCCGATCAGGCCTACGCCGATAATGCAGAGCCGGTTACAGTGAAAGTCATCATTCACGCCGCAGCCTCCTGCAGCACATCCGCTAGACTTTGCAGAAAGCGGCGGTTCTCTTCATCGGTACCGACGGTGACACGCAGGTAGTCCGGCATGTCGTAGGAGGCCAACGGCCTTACGATGACACCCTTTTGCAGCAACGCCTGGAACAGGCTGCCCGCCTCGCGGCCGAAATCGATGGTCAGAAAATTCGCCTGCGTCGGCAACACCACCAACCCCAGCGCCTGCAGACCGGCACGCAAACCCGCCAGACCCGTGCTATTCAGGGCAACCGAATGCTCGACATGAGTCATGTCGTCCAGACTGGCCAGTGCCGCGGCCAGTGCTGCAGAGTTGTTATTGAACGGCTGGCGCACCCGATTAAGCAGATCGGCGATCCCGGCACTTGCCAGGCCATAGCCCACACGCAAGGCCGCCAGGCCATGCACCTTGGAAAAGGTTCGGGTCACGATCAGATTGGCATGGATATCCAGCAACTCGCGGCTGTCACAGCGCCATTCGGGCGCCATGTATTCGAAATAAGCCTCGTCCAGCACTACCACCACGTCATCCGGCACGGCCGCCAGAAAGGCGCTCACGGCATCGGGCTGTAGCCAGGTGCCGGTCGGATTGTTGGGGTTAGCCACGAATACCACTCCGGTATTCGCATCAATCTGCGCGAGCATGGCATCCAGGTCGTGGCCCAGCGGTTGCGATTCATGATCACGCGACAATGCCGGCGCCGCGCGTAATTCAGCTCCGGTGGCGCGACTGCAAATGGGATAAACAGCGAAAGCGTATTCGCTGAACACGGCATTGCGCCCCGGCCCCAGGAAGCAACGCGCCACCATATCCAGCACATCATTGGATCCATTGCCGAGGACAATGCGGGCAATGTCCAGCTTGTGCAGATCGGCCAGACGCTGCTTCAGGCGGAAGCCGTTACCGTCCGGGTAGCGGCCAAGATCGGCCATAGCCGCTTCCGCCGCTTTTCGCGCCGCCGGACTCGGACCCAGGGGATTCTCGTTGGATGCAAGCTTGATGATATTGCGGATGCCCAGCTCGCGTTCCAGTTCTTCGACGGGTTTTCCAGGCACGTAGGGTGTCAGATCCTGCACACCCTCAACCGCGCGGTCGAGGAAGTCCGCGGACACTACAACGCCGCCTTCGGATAGGAGCCTAGCACCTTGAAAAAGGCAGCTTCCTGCTTGATCTTGTCCAGCACCTCGCGTACTTGGCCATCTTCCACATGACCCACGATGTCAATGAAGAAGTTGTAGTCCCAGGTACCGCGTCGTGACGGACGGGATTCGATGCGGCAGAGATTAACCCCGCTGGCGGCGAAAGGCGCCAACAGGTCGTAGAGTGCGCCCGGGCGGTTATGCACGGACAGCAGCAAGGAAGTCATGTCATGGCCGGTAGAAGGCACCGACTGGCGACCGATAATCAGAAAACGGGTCGTATTATTGGGATCATCCTCGATATTCTTGGCCAGAATACCCAAGTCATACAGCTCAGAAGCCGCACGGCCGGCAATAGCCGCCGAATCCTGCTCATTCTTGACGATACGGGCCGCCTCACCATTGCTGCTCACCGACACACGTACGGCATTGGGCAGATTACTATCCAGCCATTTACGGCACTGAGCCAATGACTGCGAGTGAGCAACCACCCGTTTGACCTGGGCCAGGTCAGGCGCATTGGACAGCAGATGATGATGTACCGGCAGCGTGACTTCGCCACTGATTTTCAGGGGCGACACGGCAAACAGATCAAGGGTATGACTGACCACGCCTTCGGTGGAGTTTTCGACCGGCACTACCCCGTAGTCGGCATTACCGGCTTCAACTTCACGGAAAATCTCGTCAATCGCGCCCATCGAATGGGCATTCACGGCATGGCCGAAATGCTTGTACACAGCGGCCTGGGTGTAAGTACCTTCAGGACCGAGGTAGGCCACACTCAATGGCGACTCCAGCGCCAGACAGGCCGACATGATTTCGCGAATCAGCCGGGCGATGGTTTCGTCGGATAACGGGCCGTCATTACGCTCGATAATCCTGCGCAACACCTCTGCTTCGCGCGAAGGCCGGTAATGGTCTCCATTACCTGCTTGGGGACTCTGACCGGCCTCTTCCTTGATTCGCCCGATTTCAAGAGCAATGCCGGCACGCTCACTGATCAGGCGCTGCAGCTGCTCATCGATACCATCGATACGTTGCCTTGCCTGCTTCAAACGATCCGACTCACCACTCACCGTCATACCTTCTAGATAGTGCGAATGGACAGCACGCCCTTGATACCCTCGATTTCCTGCAGTGCCGCTTCGGGCACCTCGGAGTCGACATCCACCAGCGTGTAGGCGATTTCGCCACGCGACTTGTTCAGCAGATCCGCGATATTCAGGCCGTGGTTAGCCAGCACGGTGGAAATCTGCCCCACCATGTTGGGGACATTGGCGTTGACGATACCGATACGCGACAGGCCTTCCATACGCGGCATCACCGTCTCAGGAAAATTCACCGAATTCACGATATTGCCGTTCTCAAGATAATCACGCAGCTGATCCGCAATCATGACAGCACAATTATCCTCGGCTTCCGCTGTGGAGGCGCCCAGATGCGGTAATGCGATCACCTTGCTATTGCCCTTGACAGCATTGCTGGGGAAATCGCAGACATAGTTCAGCAGCTTGCCTTCGTTGAGTGCAGTCAGCACCGCCTGTTCATCAACAATACCGCCACGCGCAAAGTTCAGCAGCACGGCGTTCTTGCGCATCAGCCGGATGCGGTCGGTATTGATGAGATTGCGGGTGGCGTCTACCAGCGGGACATGCAGGGTAACGAAGTCGGACCGCGACAGCAGTTCATCCACGGACAGCGCCTGCTCGACACCGGAATGCAGCTGCCAGGCGTTCTTGACTGTGATCTGCGGATCGTAACCAACCACTTTCATGCCCAGGTCCAGGGCGGTGTTCGCCACCTTTACGCCAATCGCCCCCAGGCCGATCACACCGAGGGTGCGGCCCGGCAGTTCAAAGCCCTTGTAAGTCTTCTTGCCAGCCTCGACCTGCTCACTGAGCGCAGCGTCGTCACCCTCCAGGGCGCGGGTGTAATCCCAGGCCTGAACTACATTGCGCGCCGCCAGCAACATACCGGTCAGCACCAGCTCTTTCACTGCATTGGCATTGGCGCCGGGCGCATTGAATACCGGAATGCCGGCCGCGCTCATTTTGTCGACCGGAATGTTGTTCACGCCTGCGCCTGCACGTCCGACCGCCCTGACGGTGGCCGGCACTTCCATGTCATGCATGTTGAAGGAGCGCAGCATGATGGCGTCCGGCTGCGAAATATCCGAGGCCACCTCGTAGGTCTCACGCGGAAAACGGTCAAGTCCGAGGCTGGATATATTGTTTAAAGTCTTAATCTTGAACATGTTAGTTAAAGTTAACTCTTGAATTAATAAGCGGTATCAACCCTGCTTGCGGGCAAATTCCTGCATGAAATCGATAAGTGCGTCCACGCCCGCTTCCGGCATGGCATTGTAGATGCTTGCACGCATACCGCCTACGGACCTGTGGCCCTTGAGTGTTTCCAGCCCCGCCGCCTTGGCTTGACTCAGGAACGCCTCGTCCAGGGCATCGTCACGCAAAACGAAAGGCACATTCATCCAGGAACGGCTGCCCGGCTGTACCGGATTGGTGTAGAAGCCATCGGAAGCCTCGATGGCCGCGTACAGTTTGTCGGACTTGCGCTTGTTGATCTCCGCCATGCCGGCCAGCCCACCCTGGCGCTTCAGCCACTGGAACACCAGGCCGCATATGTACCAGGCATAACAGGGCGGTGTATTCAGCATCGAATCAGCGTCTGCCTGCGCCTTCCAGTCCAGCACCGTCGGACAGTCTGCTGTAGCCTGCCCCATCAGATCCTCACGCACGATGACCATGACCAGCCCTGACGGACCAATGTTCTTCTGGGCGCCGGCATAAATCACGCCATACTTCGAGACATCGATGGGCCGCGACAGAATGGTCGATGACATATCCGCCACCAGAGGAACATCGCCCACATCCGGTACAGCATGAAATTCCACACCCTCAATAGTTTCGTTGGGTGTGTAATGGACATAAGCCGCCCCGGCATTCAGATCCCAGCCAGCCGGGTCGGGCGCCACCGTAAAACTGTCGGGCTGGGCAGCCACGCGCACATTGGGCAAGTACTTGCCAGCCTCTTTTACCGCTTTCTTGCCCCAGGAACCGTTAACCACGTAATCGGCAGTATCCTTGCCGCGCGCCAGGTTCATGGGAATCGCAGCAAACTGGCCGGTCGCCCCGCCTTGCAGGAACAGCACCTTGTAGTTGTCCGGCACGGCAAGCAGTTCACGCAAATCCGCTTCGGCCTGGCTGGCTATCGACACAAAGGCCTTGCCGCGATGACTCATTTCCATCACGGACATGCCGCTGCCCTGCCAATCCAGCATTTCTTCAGCTGCCTGCTTCAGGACTTCCTCCGGCAGAGCTGCCGGGCCGGCACTGAAGTTATAAACGCGCGCCATGCACTATTCCTCTGTAGTTTCGGTATCGGTACTGTCTTCAGCCGCCACGGCGTCTGTTTCGCCAGCTTCGGCCGCATCATCTTCATCGTCTTCGTTGACGATCCGGTCGACGCCCACGACGCGATCGTCTTCATCGACGCGGATAACTTTTACACCCTGCGTGTTACGGCCCAGTTGCGAGATGTCGTCCACGCCGGTGCGCACGAGGTTGCCACAGTCGGTAATGAGCATGATTTCATTACCATCCTGGACTTCCTTGGCCGCCACCAGATGGCCCACCCGCTCGGTGCGTTTCAAGGCCCAGACACCCTGCCCGCCCCGCTTGTGGACCGGATAATCGTCAATCGGCGTGCGCTTGCCGTAGCCACGCTCGGTAACAGTGAGAATGTCGCCTTCACGCACCACGATCAGTCCCACCACCTCTTCGTCGTCGGGCATACGGATGCCGCGAACACCTGCCGCCGTACGGCCCATGGGCCGTACATCGGTTTCCTTGAAGCGCACCACCTTGCCTTCGGACGAGAACAGCATAACGTCGCGATCACCACGGGTAATGTCGACACCCACCAGGTTGTCGTCGCCGCGCAGATCCAGCGCAATAATGCCGCTGGGGCGCGGACGCGAAAACGCCTCCAGCGAGGTCTTCTTGACCGTACCGCTACGGGTGGCCATGAACACGCAATAGTCGTCGGAGAACTCCTTGATGGGCAGGATGGCGCTGATCTGCTCCCCATCTTCCAATGGCAACAGATTCACGATTGGCTTGCCGCGTGAGCCGCGCGCGCCCATAGGCAGCCGGTAAACCTTGATCCAGTAGACCTTGCCGCGACTGGAGAAACACAGCAGCCAGTCGTGGGTATGCGTCACCCACAGCTTGTCGATGAAATCCTCTTCCTTGGTCTTGGCAGCGCTCTTGCCACGTCCGCCACGCCGCTGAGCGCGATACTCGTCCAGCGGTTGGGACTTGATATAACCCTCGTGGGACATGGTAACCACCACATCCTGGGGCGTAATCAGATCCTCGATATCCAGATCTTCATGATTCTCGATAATTTCCGTCCGCCGCTCATCGCCAAACTGCTCAACCAGCGATTCGAGCTCTTCGCGGATCACCGTCATCAGACGCTCTTCAGAACCAAGGATGTCGATCAGATCGGCGATATTGTCCAGCAGCTCCTGGTATTCGGCGACAATCTTGTCCTGTTCCAATCCGGTCAGTCGGTGCAGACGCAGCTCCAGAATCGCCTGTGCCTGGGCCTCACTGAGCCGGTAGCCCTTGTCGCCAAGGCCATAACGCGGCTCCAATTCCTCGGGACGCGAAGCATCCGAACCTGCACGCGACAGCAGGTCGGTGACCTGGCCAGGCGTCCATATCTGTGTCATCAAACCGGATTTGGCATCGGCGGGTGACTTTGACGCCTTGATCAGGGCAATAACTTCATCAATATTCGCCAGAGCAACCGTCAGGCCTTCCAGGATATGCGCGCGGGCGCGCGCCTTACGCAGCTCGAAACGGGTACGGCGGGTGACAATCTCGCGGCGGTGGCGGATGAATGCCTCAAGAATCTGCTTGAGATTCATCAGCTTGGGCTGGCCGCCCTCCAACGCCACCATATTGATGCCGAACACGCTCTGCAGCGCAGTCTGCTGATAAAGCTTATTGAGCATGACGTCGGCGTTTTCACCGCGCTTAAGCTCAATCACCATACGCATACCGTCCTTGTCGGACTCGTCACGCAGGTCAGAGATGCCCTCTATCTTCTTCTCTTTGACAAGTTCGGAAATCCGCTCGAGCAGGCGCGCCTTGTTGACCTGGTAAGGCAGCTCGGTGACCACGATGCGCTGCCGGCCATTGTCCATGTCTTCGAAGTGCGCCCGGGCGCGCATGTAAATGCGGCCGCGGCCGGTGTGGTAGGCCTCGTGAATACCGCGTGCACCATTAATGATGGCTGCGGTCGGCAGATCCGGACCTGGCAGGTGCTGCATCAGGCCATCGATTTCAATTTCCGGATCTTCAATCAGCGCGATCGTCGCCTTGACCACCTCGCCCAGGTTGTGCGGCGGGATATTGGTCGCCATACCCACGGCAATACCGGAACCGCCATTGATCAACAGATTCGGAACCTTGGTCGGCAATACTGCCGGCTCGGACTCCGATTCATCGTAGTTGGGAATAAAGTCGACGGTTTCTTTTTCGATATCGGCCAACAACTCATGCGCCAGACGCGCCATGCGCACTTCGGTGTAACGCATGGCCGCAGCATTGTCGCCGTCTATTGAACCGAAGTTACCCTGCCCGTCGACCAGCATGTAACGCAGGGAAAACGGTTGCGCCATGCGCACAATGGTGTCGTAGACGGCGGAATCGCCATGTGGGTGATACTTACCGATGACGTCACCGACCACACGCGCCGATTTCTTGTAGGGTTTGTTGTAATCGTTGCCCAGTTCGCGCATGGCGTAAAGCACACGACGATGCACCGGTTTAAGTCCGTCTCGAACATCCGGCAGCGCACGGCCGACAATGACGCTCATGGCGTAGTCGAGATACGAACGCCGCATCTCGTCTTCGAGATTGATCTGCAGAATCTCTTTGGCGACCTCGGTCATGAGGTGATTTTCTCGCTTTGCTTATTGACGTCAGGCCATACCTGAACCACTAATGACGAGCACATAACAAATGCGCCGCCCACTCTGTTCCCGGAGGGTGAATGCCTACCGAAATAAAGCGCAAAATGATACCACAAGGGCCGCCTTCTGGCAGGCCGATTTTGCCCCCAAATCAGGATTTTCCAACGATTCCAAGTGCTTTTTTCAGGGGAATCCAATCCGCCGTCGCCGCACACCCGCTATTGCCGCATCAAAGTCTGTAATTTTTCCGCATCGGGGTGTTCCAGCACGCCTTTTTCGGTCACCAGGACATCGATCAGACTGGCTGGAGTCACATCAAACACCGGATTCCAGGCGTCAATACCATCTGCCGCCACTCTCTGGCCAGCAATCGCCAGTAACTCATCGGCAACGCGCTGCTCAATGGGAATCTCCCGGCCACTGCCGGTTTGCATATCAATCGTGCCACTCGGCGCCACCACCATGAATTTCACCCCGTGGTGGCGGGCAAGTACCGCCAGCGAATAGGTACCGATCTTGTTGGCCACATCGCCGTTGGCCGCAATACGGTCGGCCCCCACCACGACCCAGTTGATCCTGCCGTCCTGCATGAGGCTGGCAGCAGCCGAATCGGCAATCAGTTGCCCCTTGATCCCTTCCTTGGCCAGTTCCCAGGCCGTCAGACGGGCACCCTGCAGCCATGGGCGCGTTTCGCCTGCATAAACCGCCTTGAGCTTGCCCAGCAGAAATGCCGTGCGAACCACACCCAATGCCGTACCGTGGCCAGCCGTGGCCAGTGAACCGGTATTGCAATGCGTGAGAATAGTCACGGGTGCGGTGAAGCAGGCAGCGCCCAACTCGGCCATGTGCAGATTCTGCTGAAGGTCTTCTACGTGCATGGCTATCGCCGCCTCCAGCAAGGCCCCGGCGTCTTGCGGTACCTCACGCATGCGCGCCAGGGCCCAGTGCAGATTCACTGCCGTGGGCCGGCTTTCGGCCAACAAGCGGTAGGCTTCCTCAAGCTTTTCACCCTGCGCAGCCGCGAGCGCCACACCATAGGCCGCCGCAATCCCTATGGCCGGTGCTCCGCGCACAACCATGTCGTGAATCGCCTCAGCCACCTGCCCTGCGGTTGCCAGGGGGAGATAAACCTCCTCCCGGGGCAAGCGGCGCTGGTCCAGCAGGTACAACATGCCGTCACGCCACTCGATGGGACGGATAACCTGCGCGGCCAAAGCCGCATGACCTGCCTGCGTCAAGAAAGTATTCATGGATGGTATAGTGCGCGTTCCGAAAACCGCATTATCGCACCCCGTAAAGATTACCTGCTATGGCGCAAGCCGAAACCCTGATTCATGCACGCTGGATCGTGCCGGTGGAAACACCGGGCCAGGTGCTGGAAAACCACAGCCTCGCTATCGATGAAGGCGGCCGTATCCAGGCTGTTCTACCCACATCGCAGGCTCAGGAACAGATTGAAGCCCGGGAGCATATCAGGCTGGAGCGGCATGCCCTGCTGCCCGGGTTGATCAATGCACATACGCATTCCGCCATGAGTCTCATGCGCGGCCTGGCTGATGACCTGCCCCTGATGGACTGGCTCAACAATCACATCTGGCCGGCCGAAGCCCAGCATGTCAGTGAGCAATTTGTGGCTGACGGCATGAAACTGGCCATGGCCGAAATGCTGCGCGGCGGCACCACCTGTTTCAATGACATGTACTTCTTCCCCGATGTGGCCGCACATGCAGCGGCCGAAGCCGGCATGCGGGGACTGGTGGGCATGATTCTGCTGGATTTTCCGACTGTATGGGCCCAGAGCGCGGATGAATATTTCGACAAGGGCCAGGCGGTGCGTGATGCCTATCGCGGACACCCCCTGATCGGCACCAGCTTTGCGCCGCATGCCCCCTACACCGTTTCGGATGAGCCGCTGAAAAAACTGGTCACGCGCAACGGTGAAATGGAACTGCGCATTAACATGCATGTGCACGAAACAGCATTCGAGGTCGCCGAAGCGGAAAAGACTACGGGCAGGCGTCCGCTGCAGCGACTGAACGAAGTCGGGCTGCTCGGCCCGGACCTCATCGCCGTACACATGACGCAGTTAAACGACAGGGAAATCGAACAGGTCGCTCTTGCCAACTGCCATGTGGTGCATTGCCCCGAATCGAATCTCAAGCTGGCCAGCGGCTTTTGCCCGGTAGCCAGACTGCTGGATGCCGGCGTCAACGTCGCCCTGGGCACAGACGGTGCGGCCAGCAACAACGATCTGGACATGCTGGGCGAAATACGTACCGCCGCCCTGCTGGCCAAGGCCGTAGCTGAAGATGCCAGCGCCCTGCCCGCCAGCCAGGCGCTGCATATGGCGACGCTGGGCGGCGCCCGCGCGCTGGGGCTCGAGGAACAGACCGGTTCCCTGCGGGTCGGCAAATGGGCCGACCTGTTTGCGATCGAACTTGGCAGCATCGAAACACAGCCCCTCTATAACGTCATTTCCCAGATCGTCTATGCCGCCAGCCGCGCACAGGTCAGCGACACCTGGGTCGCGGGACGCCGTCTCTTGCGCGAGCGTCAGCTCACCACACTGAGTGAAAATGAAATCCTGACCCGGGCGGCGGACTGGCGAAACAGACTGGCTAGCGCGTCTGCACAGGCCGCCGCCGTTTAACCTTGGCAATCAACATGAAAGCACAGGAACCGACCGGGAACGTCGATCCCGATGAAATCAGGAAATTCGCCAAAATGGCGGATAAATGGTGGGACCCCGACGGCGAAATGAAGCCCCTGCACCAGATCAACCCGCTACGCCTGCGCTTCATCGAAAAGCACAGCCCGCTGACGGGCAGCAAGGCGCTGGATGTGGGCTGTGGTGGCGGCCTGCTGTCCGAAGCCATGGCCATGGCGGGCGCCGAGGTGACCGGTATCGATATGGCTGAGGCCTCGCTGGATGTCGCAGAAAGCCATGCGGCGGAATCCGGCGCCACGGTGCAATACGCCCGTATTCCGGTCGAGGAGCTTGCTGCTGAACTGCCGGAGCAGTTCGACGTCGTCACCTGCATGGAAATGCTGGAGCATGTGCCCGACCCCACGTCTGTCATTCATGCCTGTGCACGACTCGCCCGACCCGGGGGAAAGCTGTTCTTTTCAACCCTGAACCGCAATCCCAAGGCCTTTGCACTGGCCATTGTCGGCGCCGAATATATTCTGGGCATGCTGCCGCGCGGCACCCATGACTACAGCAAGTTCATCAAGCCCTCCGAACTGGATCGCTGGATCCGCGATGCCGGCCTCGAGCTCACGGATATCACCGGTATCCATTACAACCCTCTGCTGCAGCAATACAAGCTGGCAGATAACGTCGACGTCAATTACATCATGGCCTGCGTGAAGCCGGCTTGAGCGACCTTCATGAAAACAACCTGCATCCTTTTTGATCTCGATGGCACCTTGATCGATACAGCACCTGATCTTGGCTACGCACTGAATTGCCTGCTGGAAGAAAACGACAAGAAACCCCTTGAGCATGACGTCATACGCCCCCATGCATCCAGAGGCGCACGCGGGCTGCTGAAAATCGGCTTCGATATTGAAGAAGAAGATCCCGGTTATGAAACCCTGCGCCAGCGTTTTCTGGCAATCTACGAGACGAATGTCTGCCGCGAGAGTCGTCTGTTCGACGGCATGTATGAGGCGCTCGCAGCCTTGTCCGAACGCGGGCTGGACTGGGGCGTGGTCACCAACAAGCCTGCCTGGCTCGCAAACCCGCTGATGGCGCAACTGACCTTTCCCACCCCACCAGCTTGTGTGGTTGGCGCCGACCAGGTGCCCCGACCGAAACCCGACCCGGCCGCACTGATATTGGCCTGCGAACTCACCGGGCACGCGGCTGAAAATTGTCTGTATGTAGGCGATGCCAAGCGTGACATCGTCGCAGGCCGGCGCTCCGGCATGCGCACCATTGCGGTCAGATACGGCTACATTGCTGAAGACGACAGCGCCGATCAATGGGGCGCCGACTGGGTAATCGATACTCCGGCAGAAATGCTGGAATGCCTGGTAGCGGAGGCTGCCTGATGTCACTGACCCTTAACAGCACCGAGGAACTGCTTGGTTACACGGTCGCCAAGGATCTTCTAGCGGGACAGGTCATCCTGGTGACGGGCGCAGGCAGCGGCCTGGGCCGTGAAATAGCCAGGGCCTGCGCTGCGCATGGCGCAACCGTCATACTGTTGGGCCGCACCATCAAGAAGCTGGAAATGGTCTATGACAGCATCGTGGCGGCGGGCCATCCCGAACCGGCCATCTACCCCATGAACCTGGAAGGCGCCGCCTGGAACAACTACGAGGAACTGGCTGCCACATTGCAAACCGAATTCGGTCGGCTCGACGGCCTGGTGAATAACGCAGTCCACTTTGAAAGCCTCAAACCCATGGCGGAAACCACACCGCCTGACTGGATGAAACATCTTCACATCAACCTGAATGCATCCCTGTTCATGACCCAGGTTTGTCTGGGCCTGCTCAATGCATCAGATAACGGCTCGGTGATTTTCATGTCGGACAGTGCCGGCGCTCAGGCCAAACCCTTCTGGGGACCCTATGCAGTTGCCAAGGCCGGACTGGACTGTCTCAGCCAGCTATGGGCCGGCGAACTCCGCAATACGGGCCTGCGCATGAACAGCCTGGACCCGGGTCCGGTCAAGTCGAAATTGCATGAACTTGCCTACCCGGCTGCGGCCAGCAACAGTTTCCGGCAACCACAGGAAGTGCTTCCGGCCATCCTCTACCTGCTTGGCCGTGACAGCGAGCATGTGAGCGGGAAAAGACTGGTCATCGAGGCGCCTACTCAACAGGTTTGATAGCGGCCATCAACTGGCGCGCCTTGACCTGATCACCCGCGGAAACACCGACCTCCTCGACAATCCCGTCGACTGCGGCGGCCACCTGAAACTCCATTTTCATGGCTTCCAGCACCAGCACCGTTTCACCCTTGCTGATGGAATCGCCTGGTTGCACATTCACGGCCAGAATCTTGCCATCCATCGATGCCAGGATCCGGCCGTCACTGCCTTCTGCGCCCGCATCCGGTGGTAGCAGTGTTTTGTCGCTATAGACCCAGGTTTCACCCTCGCAGGACAGCCAAAGGAGATTGCCTGCGCCCGCATAATCCGCACTGCCCTGCACGCCTTCGCATACGTAATGGAACTCGTGATCCGAGAAACTGGTGAGGGTAATGTGCTGTTTTTCCTCTTTGTCTCCAAGATCGACTTCATAGGCACAGGGCCCGGTCGCCCTGATGGCACATTCCCACAGGTTTTCGCCATGCCCGATCTTGAGCTGGTAGGAGACAGCATTCGAGTTGCGCCAGCTCATAAAGCTCTCACTCAGGCCCTGATCAGACCTCAGTGCCGTCGCATCACGGTGGTACATCGCCACAGCAGCCAATGCCCGATGACGCAGACCGGGTAAGGCCGCTTCTATCTCGTCACGCGGGAAATACCTGTCGATAAACTTGGTGTCGAAATCACCCGCAGCGAAAGCCTCGTGATTCAATATCCTGACCAGGAAGTCCTTGTTACTGACCACACCCAGCAGCACGCACTCTTCCAGCGCCTTGATCAGGCGGCAACGCGCCACGTAACGGTTTGGCCCCCAGGCAATCAGCTTGCCCTGCATGGAATCGTAAAAGGGACTGATTTCGCCGCCCTCTTGCAGGCAGTGGTCCACGCGGATGCCGTCGCCCTGCGGCTCGTGCCAGCGCAATACCTTGCCGGTCTGCGGCAGGAAGTCCTGCTCAGGGTCCTCGGCGCAAAGGCGCACTTCGATGGCGTGCCCCTTCATCTGCAGATCGGCCTGCGCCATGGGCAGGGTCTCGCCCTCGGCCACGCGCAACTGCCATTCCACCAGATCCTGACCGGTGACCAGTTCGGTGACCGGGTGCTCCACCTGCAGGCGGGTGTTCATTTCCATGAAATAGAATTCACCGGAGGTATCCAGCAGGAACTCCACCGTGCCTGCGCCGCGGTACTTGATGGCCTGCGCCGCTTCCACGGCCGCCTGACCCATCTTGTCGCGCAAGGCCTCGTCCACAGCCGGCGATGGCGCTTCTTCCACCACTTTCTGGTGGCGGCGTTGCACCGAACAGTCGCGCTCGCCCAGGTGAATGACATTGCCGTGCGTATCTGCAAAGACCTGGATTTCCACATGGCGGGCATTGATGACGGCCTTTTCCAGGATCAACTCGCTGGAGCCGAAGGCATTCTGTGCTTCGGAACGCGCCGACTTGATCGCTTCGGCCAGCTTGGCCTCGTCCGCAACCAGGCGCATGCCGCGACCGCCACCGCCGGCAGAAGCCTTGACCATGATGGGACAGCCGATTTCCCTTGCCCTGGCGATCAGGGTGTCATCCTCCTGATCCTCACCCTCGTAGCCAGGCACGCAAGGCACACCGGCTTCGATCATACGCAGCTTGGCAGCACGCTTGTTGCCCATGAGGTCGATAGCATCCGGGGTCGGACCGATAAAGACGAGCCCGGCGGATTCGCAGGCGCGGGCAAAGCCGGCGTTCTCGGCCAGGAAGCCATAGCCCGGGTGAACAGCATCCGCACCTGAGGCGCGGGCCGCCTCGATCATCTTGTCAATCACCAGATAGGATTCGCCTACCGGCGCCGGCCCCAGACGCACGGCCTCGTCAGCGGCCCAGACATGGGCGGCGTCACGATCGGCGTCAGAATAGACGGCAACCGTGCTGTAACCCATGCGTTTGGCGCCACGAATCACACGGAGTGCGATTTCACCGCGGTTGGCTATCAGAACCTTTTTGAACTTGCTCATGTATTCCAGCTCGGTTTTCTTTTTTCGATAAAGGCAGTCGTGCCTTCCACGCCCTCATCTCCACGCACGCAGTCTGCAAAGCGCCGTGAAGCCTCATCGAGAATGTCATCCATATCCATGCGCCCGACTTTCAGCATGATGTCCTTGGTCACCGCATTGGCGCCCGGGGCACACTGGCGAATCTGGCCAAGTACTTCCTCAAGCCGGGTCTGCATCTCCAGATCATCACTCACCAGGTAGTGCACCACGCCCAGCTTCTGCGCCTCTTCACCATTGAACATACCGCCGCAGACGCCCAGACGGCGCGCCTGGGTAATGCCGATACGCTCAACAACGAAAGGCGCTATTTGTGCGGGCGGGATGCCGCGGCTGGTTTCCGGCAGACCGAACTTGGCATCCCGATGCGCAATAGCGACGTCCGAAGCACAGGCCAGGCCGAAACCGCCACCCAGCACCGCGCCTTCGAGCAGCGCAATCACCGCCTGTGGCGCGTTATTCACCTTGCGTAGCATGGCGCCGAAACGTCGGCTATAGGCCTCCACCGCATCACGACCGTCTTGTGCGGCCGGCGCGAACCGCGCCTGGGCCATTTCCTTGAGATCACCACCGGCGCAGAAATTACCCTCGGCGCCCCGCAACACCACGGCACGCACACTGCGATCATCAGCAATGGCATCAAAGACATTGTTGAGATCGTCCAGCACCACGCTGTTCATGGCGTTTTTCGCTTCGGGACGGTTGATGGTCGCGAGCAGTATTCCGTCCTGCAGCTCAAGCTGCAGATGCGTGGTTTCCGGCAGCCTCATTTCTTCTTCCCCGGCAAAATACCCAAGTGCTTGGAGATGATCTGCATCATCACCTCATCAGCGCCACCGCCGATGGAATGCAGGCGCAGGTCCCGGTAGAACTGGGCTGGAGAACTTTCCCACATATAACCCTGCCCACCCCAGAACTGCATACAGACATCGGTCAGCTGGCGTGACAGACGGGCCGTCTTGAGCTTGGCCATGGAGGCGGCCAGCGTCACATCCCGGCCCTCCAGCATGTCTTCGGTAGCGCGGTAGATCAGGGCACGGGCCGCTTCCAGCTCGGTCTTGAGCTCGGCCAGGGTGAAATGCACATACTGATTGTCCAGCACGGACTTGCCGAAAATATTGCGCTGGCGGGTATATTCGACGGTGTCGTCGAATACCCGGTCCATGGCTTTCAGAATACTGGCGGAAAGAAACAGGCGTTCTTCCTGGAACTGCTGCATCTGGTAACTGAAACCCTTGCCTTCCTGACCGATGAGATTGCGCGCCGGCACCTTCACGTTGTCCAGGAAAATGATGGCGGTATCCGAGGAGCGCTGACCCAGCTTGTCCAGTTTGGTCTCCCGCTGAATGCCCGCAGCATCCAGGGGCACCACAATCAGCGATTTGTTGCCGTGACGGTCCGCTTCATCGCCAGTGTTCGCCAGCAGGCAGGCCCAGTCGCCCTGGGTGCCGTTGGTGATCCACATTTTCTGGCCATTGATGACATAGTCGTCGCCAACCCGTTTCGCGGTGGTCTTGATGCCTGCCACATCCGAACCGGCGCCCGGCTCGCTCACCGCAATACAGGCCACAAGATCACCGGCGATTGCCGGCGCCAGATATTCCTTCTTCAGCTCGTCTGAACCGAAGCGCGCCAGCGCTGGCGTGGCCATGTCGGTCTGCACCCCGATCGCCATGGGAATGCCGCCACAGGTACAGGTCCCAATAGCCTCGGCAAAAGCCACCTGATAGGAATAGTCCAGACCCAGGCCGCCGTATTCTTCCGGCTTGGTGATACCGAGCATGCCCAGATCACCCAGACCCTTGAAGACTTCGTGCGCCGGGAACAGACCTTCGCGCTCCCATTGTTCGACATGCGGATTGATATGCTGTTCAACAAAGCGTTCGGCCGTACGCCGGATTTCGTGATGTTCGTGTGTAAAGAAGCTCATGATCAGAATCTCGCCACGCCGAAGGTATTGGGATGCAGCTGGCGCAGGCGCGCCTCCCGACAGACAGACAGGGTCAGCGCCAGTACACGTCGTGTGTCACGCGGGTCGATAAGACCGTCATCCCAGAGCCGCGCCGTACCGTTAAAGGCATGCGACTGCTCGTTGAACTTGTCGATAATCTGCTGTTCCATCTGCTGCAGGAATTCGGCCGGCACATCCTTGCCGGCGGCCTTCATCTTGGCCTCGGTCACAATCGACATCACCTTGGCCGCCTGCTCACCCCCCATTACAGCGGTACGGCTGTTGGGCCAGGCAAAGATGAACTCCGGATCATAACCACGACCGCACATACCGTAGTTGCCTGCCCCGAACGACCCGCCCATGACAATGGTGATCTGTGGCACGGTGGCATTGGCCACGGCCTGGATCATTTTCGAGCCGTGCTTGACGATGCCGCCCTGCTCCGCCTCCGTACCGACCATGTACCCGGTAATGTTCTGCAGATAAATGATGGGCATGTCGGACTGACAACAGAGCTGGATGAACTGACCGGCCTTGTTGGCGCCCTTGGTCGTGATCGGCCCGTTGTTACCGATAATGCCGACCGGATGGCCTTCGATAGTGGCCTGACCGCAGATGGTCTGCTGATCCCAGTCAGCCTTGAATTCAAGGAACTCGGAACCGTCCACCAGCCGAGCAATCACCTCACGGCAATCGTAGGGCTTGCGGTAATCCGCCGGCACGATGCCACAGAGATCCTCGATATCGTAGAGCGGCTCGCTATACTCGCGTGCCGCGAATACGGGCAGATGCTCATTCCAGGCGATCTTGCCCATCACCTCACGAGCAATGCGAATGCCATCGGCGTCGTCTTCGGCCAGGTATTCGCAGGTTCCGGCCACCGTGCCATGCATATCGGCGCCCCCCAATTCCTCATCCTCGGCAATCTCACCGGTGGCAGCCCGCAGCAGAGGTGGCCCGGCCAGGAAAACCTTGGCCTTGTTGCGCACCATGATCACGTAATCCGACAGCCCCGGCATATATGCCCCGCCAGCCGTTGAAGAACCATGCACCACGGTTACCTGCGGAATGCCGGCTGCCGACAGACGGGCTTGATTGGCGAAGGTCTTGCCACCGGGAATGAACAGGTCTTCCTGATACATCAGATTGGCGCCGCCCGATTCGATCATCGAAACCACAGGCAGTTTCTGTTGCAGGGAAATTTCCTGCACACGTAGCGTCTTCTGTACACCGTAGGGGGTCATGGTGCCGCCCTTGATAGCGCTGTTGGAGGCAGTCAACATGCAGCGCGTGCCGCTGACATAACCGATACCGTAAATGCTGTTACCCCCTGCCAGCGAGCCATCCTTGTCGTCGTGGTATTTGTACCCACAAAGCGTTGACAGCTCCAGAAACGGCGAACCCCGATCCAGCATCAGATTGACACGCTCACGCGGCAATAACTGGCCACGTTTCTCGAAGCGGGCCTTCTTGGAAAGCTCGGTATCGCGCACCCTGGCCTCGATGGCCCGGAATTCCTCGATACATCCCAACATGTCTTCGCGGTTCTGGCGGAAGGCATCACTATGGAGATCGACTTTCGATTCTATGACCGGCATGGTCTCACCTGCTGCATATTGTCATGATCGGCTGCTATGCAGGCACACTTGCCCGGACCATACGCAGCCGTTTGGAAAGCGTGAAGATTCTTGGATTTCGCAGGCTTTTACAAGGGCCAGGGAAATGCAGGTTACTTGTCCTTTAGCCGCCCTGCAGGACCTTGGGCTTCACCGCTCGATGGAAACCCTCGAACGGCCTGGAATTATCGTGCTCGGCAAGCGGATCCAGCTTGGTATTGCAGGACGCGGCCCCGTCGACCTTGATGCAATCGCCACTGATAAACGCTGCCGCTTCCGACAGCAGGAAGCAGATTGCGCTGCTGGCCTCGGCCTCCTCACCCAGGCGTTTCAACGGCACCTTTTTCTTCAGCACCGGGAACATGGCCTTGAGCGCTGGGTCCTCATAGGTATCCAGCCCACTGGACATGATCCAGCCCGGCGCCACGGCGTTTACCCGCACGCCGGAACAGGCCCATTCCACGGCGGCCGTCTCGGTAAAGTTCAGCATGCCGGCGCGGGCCGCTCCCGAGTGCCCCATACCCGGCATGCCGTTCCACATATCCGCCACGATATTCACGATGCTGCCCCCATGCTGATGCATGCTCTGGTTATAGACTTCACGCGCCACCAGGAACCCACCAGTGAGATTATTGCTGACCACCGTCTCGAAGCCGCGCTTGGAGATTTTCGCCAACGGCGCCGGGAACTGGCCACCCGCATTGTTCACCAGTCCATCAATCCGGCCGTGTCGTTCCAGTATGGCCGTCACGGCCGCCTTGACAGCATCTTCATCGCGGATATCCAGGCTTTGCGTGTCCGCCTGCCCCCCATCTTCCGCAATTTCCGCGGCGACCTTGTCGAGCTTCTCCTGCGTGCGGCCGACCAGTATGACCAGTGCACCCAGACTGGCAAGCTCATGCGCCGTACAGCGGCCGATGCCGCTACCGCCACCAGTCACGATAATCTTTCGACCGGCAAAACAGCCATCACGGAAAATGGATTGGTAACTCATCTCGGCACCTTCTGAATTTCAGGCATCGCTCCCGGCATCAAGGGCGCCAGGAGATGGAAACAAAAAAGCGCCGGGGAATCCCCGGCGCCTTTGACTCTGGTCGTGAACGGCAATGCCGGTCAGGCTTAGAGTTTGCCCTGCAGTTCCGGCAGCACCTGGAACAGGTCGCCAACCAGACCGATATCCGCCACCTCAAAGATAGGCGCGTCTTCATCGCTGTTGATGGCCACGATGCAACCGGCATCCTTGATGCCGGCCAGATGCTGAATGGCGCCGGAAATACCGACAGCAATATAGAGCTCCGGGGCAATGATTTTGCCGGTCTGACCGACCTGCATATCGTTGGGCACATAACCGGAGTCCACCGCGGCACGCGAAGCGCCCACGCCGGCACCCAGCTTGTCCGCCAGATCAAAAATAACCTTGAAGTTCTCGGAAGAACCGACACCGCGGCCACCGGAAACAACGCGAGGCGCAGACTGCAGATCGGGACGATCACCGCCTTCCTTCTTCAGCCCCACGTAACGGGTATGCGTCGGCAGTTCGGCGTCCACGGAAATACCTTCCACGGCAGCGCTACCGCCCTGACCGGCCGCCTGATAGGAGGCGCAACGCACGGAAGCCACCACCGCCTGGCCGCTGTCTGCCTGCACGGTCACGATAGCATTACCGGCGTAGATCGGACGATCGAACTCATGCGCGCCATGTACCGCCATGATGTCGGTTACCATCGCCACACCCATCAGCGCAGCCACGCGCGGCATCAGGTCCTTGCCGTAGGTGGTGTTGGGGCCGAACACATGGCTGTAACCACCGTCCTGGGCCACCTTGGCAATCTGCGGCGCCAACACGGCAGCCAGCGGCTGGCTATTGGCTGCATTGTCCGCCACCAGCACCTTGCTGACACCCTCCAGCTGGGCCGCAGCCTCGCCAATCGACTGACCGCTCTCGGCCAGTACCAGAACTTCCACTTCACCACCTACTTCCGATGCGCATTTCACTGCGCGCGCGGTGGCCACATTCAATTGCCCATCGTCATGCTGGGCGACAACTAGAATCTTGCTCATTACTTTCCCCTTGTCAGCCTAGACCAGGCCCTTGTCTTTAAGAGCGGCAACCAGTTCATCCACGGTTTTCACCTTGATACCCGCGGCACGAGCCGGCGGCGGGCTGGTCTTGGTCACGGTCAGGCCAGGCGCGGCTTCCACACCCAGATCGGCCATACTGACTGTTTCAACAGGTTTACGCTTGGCCTTCATGATGTCCGGCAGCTTCAGGTAGCGCGGCTCGTTCAGGCGGAGATCCGCGGTAACCACCGCAGGCAGATCGACTTCAATGGTTTCCAGGCCGGCGTCCACTTCACGCACCACGGTAGCCTTGTTGCCGTCGATCTTCAGTTCACCGGCGAAGGTGGCCTGCGGGATGCCCAGCAACGCCGAGGTCATCTGCCCCGTCTGGTTGTTGTCGTCGTCAATGGCCTGCTTGCCCATCAGGAACAGACCCGGCTGCTCTTTCTCGAACACCGCCTTGAGAATGCGGGCAGCGGTCAGCGGGGAGACTTCTTCATTCACCTTGACGTGAATGGCCCGGTCGGCGCCAAAGGCAAGCGCACTGCGCAGCTGCTCTTCAGCCTTGTCGCCACCGATGGTCACGGCGATGACTTCCTCAGCCGTGCCCGCCTCTTTCAGGCGCACGGCCTCTTCCATGGCGATTTCATCGAAGGGATTCATGCTCATCTTGACGCCGTCCAGGTTTACACCCGAACCGTCACCCTTCACCTGGATACGGACGTTATAGTCCACTACTCGTTTAACACTAACTAGAACTTTCATTACTTATGTCTCATAAGTTGATGATTGGATTTAAAATAGATGCCATTACATAGCTGAGTAATTAGGCCCGCCACCGCCTTCTGGCGCCACCCAGGTAATGTTCTGGGCAGGGTCCTTGATGTCGCAGGTCTTGCAATGCACGCAGTTGGCGGCATTGATCTGGAAACGCTTGCCACCGTCCTTCTCCTCAACCACCTCATATACCCCGGCCGGGCAATAACGCTGCGCCGGTTCGGCATACTCGGGCAAGTTTTTATCAATCGGAATACTGGCGTCTGTCAGCTGCAGGTGCGAAGGCTGATCCTCCTCATGCGAGGTGCTGGACAGAAACACCGAGGACAGCTTGTCAAAACTCAACTTGCCATCGGGTTTCGGATAATCAATTTTCTGCGCCTGGGAGGCAGGCACCAGCGTTTCATGATCGCGCTTGCGATCATGCGCCGTAAAAGGCAGCTTGCCACCGAACAGATTCTGCTCAATGAAGTTGAGGGCACCGCCAATCAGGGCGCCGAACTTGTGCAGGAACACGCCGAAGTTACGGCTGCGGTAAAGCTCGTCGTATAACCAGCTGGCCTTGAAGGCTTCCGGGTAAGACTCAAGCACATCGGCACCCTGGCCGCCAGCCTTGAGTGCGGTTGCCGCCGCATCGGCGGCCAGCATGCCTGACTTCATGGCCGTATGACTGCCCTTGATCTTGGCGAAGTTCATGGTGCCAAGATCGCAGCCGATCAGGGCGCCACCCGGGAACACCATTTTCGGGATGGAGTAGAGTCCGCCCTTGTTCAGAGCGCGGGCGCCATAGGAAAGGCGCTTGCCTCCTTCCAGATACTGCTTGAATACAGGATGGTGCTTGAGGCGCTGGAATTCGTCGAAAGGAGAAAGATAGGGATTCGTATAGGACAGGTCCACAATCAGGCCCACGGCAACCTTGTTGTCTTCCAGATGATAGAGGAAGCTGCCGCCCAGGCTGCCAGTGCCGATCAGATCCAGCGGCCAGCCGGCGGAATGCACGACCAGACCCGGCTGATGTTTCTCAGCGGGAATTTCCCACAGCTCCTTGATACCGATACCGAAATGCTGGGGGTCGGCATCATTGTCCAGTTCATACTGGCGGATCAGCTTCTTGCCGATATGGCCACGGCAACCCTCGGCAAACAGGGTGTACTTGCCACGCAGCTCCATGCCGGGCGTGTACATGCCTTCCTTGTGCTTGCCTTCCTTGTCCAGGCCCATATCACCCGTCACGATGCCGCGCACGATACCGTCTTCGATAATGGCGTCCTGGGCCGGGAAGCCCGGGTAGATTTCAACACCCAGCGCCTCGGCCTGCTCTCCCAGCCAGCGGCAAAGCTTGCCTAGCGAGATGATGTAGTTGCCATGGTTGTGCATGGTCTTGGGCACAAACAGGCCCGGCATCTTGAAGGCGCCGCTTTCACCTGTCATGAAATAGATATCATCACGGCTGACTGCCGTATTCAGCGGAGCACCCTTGTCCTTCCAGTCCGGAATGAGTTCATTCAGGGCGCGCGGCTCGAATATGGCGCCGGACAGAATATGAGCCCCGACTTCTGATCCCTTTTCCACCACGCAGACCGCGAGGTCTTCATTCTGCTGCTTCAGACGAATGGCAGCAGACAGACCGGCCGGTCCTGCGCCCACGATGACGACGTCATATTCCATGACGTCGCGCTCTACGGCTTCATTCTCCGTCATACGTTTCTCTTGTACGTTTGTGGTTCAACTACGGGCCAGACCCATAGGCGAAGGGCGCATTCTAACGTTTTTGGAGGCAAATCCGCTATCAGGAAATAAATCTTTCCTATTATTTCGGCCCGCAGCCATCAAGCGGCCTTGTTATCGGCGTCCGCGGATTTCTTCTTGCCGGGCAGCGTCCCCATCAGCTTGGCGATAATACCCAGCATGATTTCATCGGCCCCACCACCGATGGAAAGCAGGCGCGTATCGCGGAATGCACGGGACACCGGGTTCTCCCAGGTATAACCCATACCGCCCCAGTACTGCAGGCAACTGTCGGTCACCTCACGCGCCAGACGCCCGGCCTTGAGCTTGGCCATGGAGGCCAGCTTGACCACCTCCATGCTGTTCTGGTCTTTCACGTACAGGTCACAGGTGCGGTACACCAGCGCACGCAGCGCTTCGACCTCGGTCTGCAGTTCGCCCATGCGGAAGTGAATCACCTGGTTATCAATCAGCGGCTGATCGAAAGTCTTGCGCTGCTGGGTGTATTCAATGGTGGCCTGAATGACATGCTCCAGCCCTTTCAGCGTTGATGCGCCGGCGAACATGCGCTCCTCCTGGAACTGCTGCATCTGCATCATGAAGCCCATGCCTTCCATGCCGATGCGGTTGCGCTGCGGCACGCGCACATTGTCAAAGAAGATCTGCGCGGTATCCGAGGACCACATGCCGATCTTGTGAATTTTCTTGGCGCGCTCAACGCCCGGCGCATCCATGGGCACCATAATCAGTGACTTGTTCTGGTGCGGCTTGCCGTCCGAGGTGTTGGCCAGCAGACAGATGGCATCCGACTGCATGCCATTGGTAATCCACATCTTGCTGCCGTTGATGATGTAATCGTCGCCATCCTTGACTGCGGTGGTCTTCAGGCCCGCCACATCGGAACCGGCGCCCGGTTCGGAGACCCCGATCGACAATACTTTCTCACCGGCCACCGCAGGTGTCAGAAACTCTTCGCGCAACTCATCCGAGCCATAGCGGGCCAGCGCCGAAGACGCCATCTCGGTCTGCACGCCGATGGCCATACCAACACCGCCACAGGTGATATGCCCCAGTTCTTCGGCAAAGGCCATTTCATAGGAATAATCCAGACCCATGCCGCCGTATGCCTCGGGCTTGTGAATGCCCAGCAAACCCAGGTCGCCCATTTTCTTGAACAGTTCATGGGCCGGGAAAATCTGTGCTTCTTCCCATTCATCGACGAAAGGATTGATCTCGTTCTCGATGAACCTGCGCGTAGTGCGCCGGATCTCTTCATGTTCAGTGGTAAATTCCATGTCGTCCTCCGGGAGTCTGAATAATAAAACTAGTTGGATAAGGCTTCGGCCAGTGCCCTGGGCACCGGAATCGGGTAATCCAGCAGCATCTGCGCATGGCATTTACCCTGCGGATCGATCCGCAGCGAAGCAACGCCCCCTCCCCCCAGAGAATGGCGTAACAGGAAATTGAAACTGCCGGTGCCCGGCAACTCCCAGCGGGTGACTTCGCCCTTGAGCATATAGGCGAAATACCCGGAGACCGCCTCGGCCGTGAGCGCGGCGCGGATATAGGGCAGATATTCCGGTTTACGGGCAATGACACCGATATTCGAGTGGTCACCCTTGTCACCACTGCGGCCCACGGCCAGCCTCACCAGCGGCACTTCCACCGCATCCTCGATAGTGTCCGGCAACTCGCCATTTACTGCATCGGCAACCAGTTCGGAACTGAAGCCGCCTTCGGCCGGAATATCGACCGGGGCACTTTCACCATCCACATCCACCGAGACCGGTACCCGGTCTTTCTTCACCAGGCAGGTGAAAAGCTGCGGCATGGGGGTGATATTCGGACGCCCGCCAAAGTAACCGGTAATGGCCGGCACCATATTGGTGGCCGCCTGGGCGATTTCCCGTGAAAAAATCACCAAGGCTTCCTTGCTGACATGCTTGACCGCAATCTTGACCAGCACCTCACGCGTTGCCCTGGCACCGGGTCTTGCATGGGGGCCATACATGGCCTCGCCGCCAATCACTTCAATATCGGTATCGCTGAAATCATCCAGGCCCTTGTCCCTGAAGATCAGCCGCGCCTTGCCCAGGATGGCCTCGGCAGCCCGCTCGCCTTTGCGGACAGCGTCAATGCCGCCAATCACAAAAGTCGCCGTGGCGCGGAAGCCGCGTGGAAAGGTAGCGGAAACCTTGTAGGAATCCGTTGGCGGCAGTCCACTGGCGCCTGCTACCTTGACCCGGTTATCGCCCGCCTGCTCCAGCGTGACCCGGGTAAAGTCACAGACCACGTCCGGCAACAGATAAGCCCGTGGGTCATGAATCTCGTAAAGCATCTGCTCACCCACGGTAAACGGGGTGACCAGACCACCAGTGCCCTCCGGCTTGGTGACTATGAATTCACCGCTTTCGTCGAATTCAACAATCGGAAAACCCATGTCTTCATAACCGGGCACGGTTTCCCAGTCAGTAAAATTACCGCCTGTGCACTGCGTACCACACTCGATGATATGTCCGGCCAGCGAGCCGGCGGCCAGGAAGTCGTAGTCCGTAGGCCGTTTACCGAATTCATGCATCAGCGGCCCCACCACTACGGCGCTGTCCACGCCACGACCGGTGAGAACGATTTCCGCACCACCATCCAGCGCCTGCTTGACCGGCAGCGCGCCAAGATAGGCGTTCATGGTCACCACCTGTGGCGGCAGGGCTTGATCACTTTCCCACTCGGTGATTCCGGCATCGCGGAACTCCTGTTGACGGGGAGCCAGGTCATCACCCAGCACCAGGCCGATCTTGAATTCCAGACCCTGCTTCTCGGCGGCTGCTTTCAACGCCTCCCGGCAGGCGGCCGGATTGACGCCACCGGCATTGCAGACCACCTTGATACCCTGCTTCTTGATCTCGGGCAGCAGCGGTTCCAGTACATCTACAAAGTCGTTGGCATAGCCCTGACTGGGATCCCGCATGCGCTTGATCGCCATGATGGACATGGTGACTTCGGCCAGATAATCGAAGACCAAATAATCGAGATTTCCCTTGTGCACCAGCTGTGCGGCGGCAGTACTCGTATCGCCCCAGAACGCCGAGGCACAGCCAATACGTACAGTCTTCAATGGATACTCCTAAATCACGGATGGAAAATGACCAAGGCGCTCAATACTATGGGGATGCCCGACAACTGACAATGTGGCGGGTAACAGCTCTTTCCGCAGATAGAAAAACGCCCCCTGGCGGGGGCGTTTTTGCACGGGAGCCTAACTGGCGTTGGCGCGGAACATGGAGCGCATACCCTTGATGCGCTCGAGCAGGCCCGAGGTCTCCGTGGCTGGCTGCTGAATCTCCTCCACCTCGTAGCGGCGTGACTCCTCAGGACTTTCCAGCAAGGCAGAATGACGGCGCACTGCCGAACGGACGTTGATCTTGGCCATCGCTTCACGCACCGGTTTCATGAGGAAGCGGTAAACCTGCCCATGATTGATGAGATCAATAGCGTCATGCGCATCGGCACGATTGGTCACGATAATGGATACCAGATGCGGCTGATGACGCTTGAGCAGGCTCAGGAACTCAACCACCGGCTTGCCTTCAATACGCAGGTCGGAAATCACCACGCCGATTTCCTTCTGCTCCAGAAGATCCAGCGCGCCAGCAATGGTATCGGCTTCGTAAATACTGAAATCAGCGCCGAGCATATCCGCCATGAAACTGCGATTGTCCGCCTCCTCGTCGAGCAGCAACACGCCAGGCTTGTCATCGGAACCGGTAACCAGCTCTTGCTGCTCGTTACTCAAACGCCCGGTGGCCGCCGCTTCGGTGCGGGAGGCTTCAACCGCCTTGGCAATAGTGTTGCGAAGATCCTCATTGGACCAGGGCTTGCTGACGAAGCGGAAAATCTCGCCCTCGTTGATGGATCCGATAATAGCGTTCAGGTCGGCATAACCTGTCAGCAGAATACGCATGGCGTTGGGTTGAACGTTGCGGGCGGTACGCAGCAACTCGTAGCCCGTCATGCCAGGCATGCGCTGATCGCTGACAATCACATCCACCTGATCATGACGCAGTTTTTCCAGCGCCTCTTCGCCGCCATTGGCGAGAATGACATCGTAATCGCGCCTAAACAGCATGCGCATGGTTGTCAGGATGCGCTGCTCATCATCCACAAACAGTATCTTGGGCTTGCTTCCGGTCTGACTTTCGTTGTCCATGAATATCCCCTCGTATGTTTTATGCGCCTGCCATAGCTGGCATGGACAGATCACTCATTCCCTGCGCACTGCTGCCTGCCTTCTGCTTGACCGGCAGCACGATAGTGAATTCCGTGCCTTCTCCCGGTTTGGACTTCACCGCGATATGCCCACCGTGCTCCTCAATAATCTTGAACACAATGGACAGACCCAGTCCGGTGCCCTCACCAATCGGCTTGGTGGTAAAGAAGGGATCAAAAATCTTCTTGCGGGTTTCCTCATCCATGCCACAGCCGGTATCACGGAAGCTGATCGCCACCTTGTCACCCACGGCCTTGGTATTGATAAAGAGCTGCCCCTGACCATCCATCGCCTGTGCAGCATTGGTAATGAGATTCAGGAATACCTGGTTGAGCTGTGAAGGCGCGCATTCGATGTCGGGCACTTCGCCATACTCCCTGATGACTTCCACACCCGCCTTGAGCTGGTTGTAACTGATTTTGAGCGTGGCATCGATGCCATCGTTGACATGGAAATGCGCATCACGCGAACGATCGAGACGACTGAAGTCCTTGAGGTTGCTCACCAGCTCGGAAATCTGCTTGAGGCCGTGATCATTATCTTCCAGCAACTGCTGCAATTCCTGTTGCAGTTCCTGGGAATTCACATCCTGCTGAATGGCCATGAGGTCCTGCATGGCCTGCGCAACCTCCTCATCCTTGGCCTCCGGGTCATTCATCAACCGGAAGATATCCGCATGGCATCGCAACAGCTCGCTCAGCTCCTGCAACGAAGTACCGAAGATCTCGTTGTTACTGCGCACATACCCCAGCGGCGTATTGATCTCATGCGCAACGCCGGCCACCATCTGACCCAGTGAGGCCATTTTCTCGGACTGGATCAGCTGGGTCTGGGATTCCTGCAGATCCTTCATGGCGCTCTGCAGATCCTTGGTGCGCACGGCCACCATGTCTTCCAGATGTTCGTTGGTGTTTTTCAGCTCGTCGTTGGCACGGTCAAGATCCTGATAACTCTTGCGCAGACGCAGACCCAGATAGGCCAGCACCAGCAGCAGGACAACAGCATAAATCACCAGAATCTGGCGATAGCGCTGCGACTCGGCCAGGCGCGCCTCGTGGAAGGCGCCATAGGTGGCCTGCAACTCCTCAAGCCGCTGGTCAGTGGGATAACCGGTCAGCTGTTTGAGGCTGGCGTCCACATTACGCTTGTCGTTGAGCAGGTCATTACCTGTAGAAGAAAGCTGCACATAACTGCCGCGGTACTCATCCGGAATATCGCTGGGCACCTTGCTGAACTGGTAGACCAGTTCTTCAAACACAGCTTCGTTTGGTGGTTCCGGCAACACGCCATAGGTCATGGCCTCTTTCAGCAGACGCAGAACCTGGATGCGGGAATCGAGGAATTCCTCCGCAGCCAGACCTTCCAGCAACTCGTCGGAAACACGCGGGATAATTTCCAGACTGTTAATCAGGCGCAGGTTCTGGAATTCATAATGTTCGGCGGTTTCCACTTTTTCCGCCATGGCCTGAAGGTAGGCATCCAGCGCCGCATCTACCTCCGGGCTGATACCGCGCAGGCTGTAGTCACCTTCGGTAAGCACCTTCGGCGCTTCTTCCACTTCCGGAATCATATTCAGCAACGCCTCGGACTCCACGTCCACAAAAAGGCGCGCCTTGACGATTTCCTCATTGAATTTGGCATCAAGCTGCTTCAGATCACGCATGTGCTGCTGCACCTGGGCATGAACCTCGAGGTCTACGCTTTGTGTGCCGCGCACAAGAAACAACAGGGCGCCAATAGCAATACCGCCCGCGACTGCCAGAAACAAGGGTCGCAAATTCATCTTCTCCCCCTCTCACACCAACCGGCCCGAAATTGTTTGCCCGGAATGAAAATCCGGGACTTGTTGTTATCTGACCGGCAACCTTCCTGCTGGTTGATTACCGAACATTCCCCTGACGCTTGCAAGAATACATAGGCTGCCAGGGTTTTGTCTTATTTCTCCAACCGTTAGGCCGGAATACTAACAGACTCCGCAACAAAAAATACATTGCCGATGTTGCGGCCAATATGACTTATGTTAGTCTCTGCAAAATATAATCATGACAGTGATGACTGTAATGATTATCGCGACTAGAATGATTTACGCAAGACTATAAGCAAAAGCAGAGGAGACTACTGTGGCGCGATTACACTGGGCCATCAGGAGCGAGTCGTCAAAACTCAAAACCAAGGGGAAAAACATGCAGCGCTCTATTTCGCTGACCGGTTGGTCCAGCGTACTTATCGGTCTGTGCCTGCTGGCGCCAACGGGTGCCCAGGCAGAACCGGAGGCGGATGACCGCACACTGGTTCCCCAGCCGGCCGAAATCATGCCGAAGGCCATCGAATCCACCTTGCTGGATATCCACCACACGGGCGAACGTTTCATTGTCGTGGGTGACCGCGGACACATCCTGATTTCCGAGGACGGACAGGACTGGCAGCAACTGGAAGTACCGGTAAGGGCAATGCTGAATCGCCTGCGCATGCTGAACAGCAAGACTGGCTGGGTAGTCGGCCATGACGGCACTGTCCTGCGCACCGACGACGGCGGTCTGAGTTGGACTCTGCAGCACTTCGACGCGGAGTGGGGCAAGCCCTTCTACGACGTTCTGTTCCTGGATGAGCAAAACGGAATGGTCATCGGTGCCAACGGCCGGGCCATTCGCACCCGTGACGGCGGTTCAACCTGGGAGGAGATGGAAAATCCGGTCTTCGACCTTGGACTGCATCTGAATGTCATCCTGCGACTCGGCGACGGCAGCCTCTTCCTGGCAGGCGAACGCAGCCTGCTGGCGCGCTCCAGCGATAACGGCGAAAACTGGGAACTGCTGACTTCGCCATACAGCGGGTCCTGGTTCAATGCCCTGCCCTACGGTGAAACCGGCATGGTTGCCTTTGGTCTGCGCGGCAATACTTACCTGGCGGACAATGTTGCCGGCCTGGCGACCGAAAACGTCGAGCAGTGGAGCGAATACGACGTCACCACACAAACCGATGCGGATGTACTGGCTCCGATGGGTTGGCGCCTGATCGATAACCCCGTCATACAGAGCCTGTTCGGCGGTTCCAGCTTTGCACCCGCCTCCGTGGTGCTGGTGGGAGTGAACGGCACCATCGTGCGCGGCGACCTGGACAACAACAAGCTTGAGAAGGTGCCCAACGAATTCGACGCACCCCTCTCCGATGCAATCCTGGTGAATAACAAACTTTATGTGGTGGGACGCAACGGCGTCGGCACCTTCGACTGGTAAGGGGACACGCAATGGCTAAGGCATCCAGCGGTAACAACACCGCAACCCAGTTCATTCTCAAACTGGTCGAGCCCATCATCTTTGGCAAGCGCATCATCACGCTTGCCATTCTGCTCGTCCTGACAGCATGGTTCGGTTACGAAGCATCACAGACCAAGGTCGATGCCGGCTGGCTGAAGATGGTGCCCCTTGAGCACCCCTACATGCAGACGTTTACGGAGTACTACAAGGACTTCGGCGGCGCCAACACCATCATCGTGGCGTTGCAGAACAAGAACGGCGACATCTACAACAAGGAATTCATGGAAAAAATGCAGAAGGCGACGGATGACGTCTTCTTCATTCCCGGTGTCGACCGTGCGCGTGTGATGTCGATCTTTACGCCGAACGTGACTTATGTAGAAGTCATCGAGGGCGGGCTGTCAGGCGCCAACGTCATACCCGCGGACTATGAACCGACGCCGGAGATGTTCAAACGCATCAAGTCCAATGTCGGTAAGGCGCAGATCATTGGACGCCTGGTATCGGAAAACCAGGACGGCGCCATGGTCATGGCTGAACTGCTGGAATTCGATCCTGTCACCAACGAAAAGCTCGAATACCAGGATGTTGCCAATACGCTTGAGGAAATTCGCGCCAAATACGAAGACGAAAACACCACCGTGCATATCATCGGCTTCGCCAAGGTGGTGGGTGACATGACCGACGCCGCGGTCGAGGTGGTGGGCTTCTTCGGGCTGGCGCTGATCATGACCACCCTGCTGCTGTGGGCATACACGGGTACCTTCAAGCTTTCCCTGCTGCCCATGGGCTGCTCGATTATTGCCGTCATCTGGGAATTCGGCCTGCTCACACTGGCCGGCAAGGGGGTCGACCCGTTCGCCATTCTGGTGCCATTCCTGGTGCTGTCCGTGAGCGTGAGCCATGGCGTGCAATATGTGAATGCCTGGGTAAGTGAAGTCGACCAGGGCAAAAACGGCTTTGACGCCTCGGTGAATACCTTCAGGCGCCTGGCCATCCCCGGCACCGTCGCCCTGATCACGGACGTAGCCGGTTTCGCCACCATCTACCTGATACAGATCGACAGTATTCAGGAAATGTCCCTGAACGCCGCCTTCGGTGTCGCCGCCATCATCATTACCAACAAGGTGCTGATGCCGATCTGGCTCACCTACATGAAAATCGGCAACATCGAGGAGTTCCGCAAGAAACAGCTCAAGCGCGAGCAGATGGGCGATGGCCTGTGGAAACTGATCGCCAAGGTCACCCATCGCAAACCCGCGATTGTGACCCTGCTGATCTGCGCGGTGGCACTCGGCTGGGCCATGTACAAGTACCCGGATCTGCAGACCGGCGACACCCTGCCCGGCGTGCCCGAGCTGCGTCCGGACTCGCGTTACAACCAGGACTCTTACACCATCGTCGACAACTACACCCTCGGCGTGGACGTGTTCAAGGTGATCGCGGAAACCAAGCCGGACGCCTGTATCGACTACCCCATCATGGAGGAAATCGATCGCTTCTCCTGGCATATGACCAATACCGCAGGCGTGCAATCTGTCATGTCGCTGCAGGTGCTGGCGAAACTGGTCTACAGCGGACTGAGCGAAGGCCGTCTGAATGCTGAGCTTATTCCCCGCAACCGTTATGCCCTGGCTCAGGCTACCGCGCTGGTACCGACCACCACCGGCATGCTCAACGACGATTGCGACGCCCTGGCGCTGTTCATCTTCATCGAGGATCACAAGGCTGACACGCTCAAGCACATCGTCAACAAGGTGAAGGAATTCGAGGAAGCCAACAAAGGTACCGAAGTCTCCTTCCGCCTGGCTTCAGGCAATGCGGGCGTGATGGCGGCCACCAATGAAGTGGTAGAAGCCGAAGAAGTACGGGTCGTGATGTGGGTGTACGCCGTGATCATCACCTTCATATTCCTTTCATTCCGCACCCTCTCCGGCATCCTCTGCGTGGTGCTGCCCCTGTCGCTGGTGTCTTTCATGGCCTATGGCGTCATGGCCACCCTGGGCATCGGCATGAAGGTCGCCACCCTGCCTGTTGTGGCTCTCGCTGCGGGTATTGGTGTGGACTACGGCATTTATATTTACAGCGAACTTGCGGAGGGACTGAAGAGCGGCAAGTCTCTGGAGCAGGCTTTCTACGAAACCCTGCACAAGACCGGCAAGGCGGTAATCTTCACAGGTATTGCGCTGGGCCTGAGCGTGTCAACCTGGCTCATGTCCGAACTGCAGTTCCAGGCCGACATGGGCATCATGCTGGTATTCATGTTTACGGCCAACATGTTCGGCGCCATTCTGGTCCTGCCGGCCCTGGCGCATTTCGTGTCGGATGAAGAAGTCCGCAAGGCCCGGAAACAGGGGTTAATTACAGACTCTGCTGACTAGTAACTTTCAAATCAGAAAGCCAAGCGGAGGCAGGCAACTGCCTCCGCTTTTTTTTATTTCATGATTAGACATGTTTCTTATTAACTCGTAACATCGAAACCAAGAGACGCTGAAGCGTCCAGAGAGCTGGGTAAGCTCATTCAAACTGCCTGTGCGGGAGGACAAAGCATGTCGGGGGGAGTTCTATTCAGGACACGGCGCCTGTATTGGCCTGTTGTCGCCATTCCTGTGGCCTGTCTGGCGGCCACATCAGCATCTGCCTGGGACTATTCCTGGGCAGGAATCGATTTTTCCATTGAAAACCGCGTTTCCATCGGCGCCGCCTGGCGTATGGAAGAACGCGATAATGCCTTGCTGGGCAAGCTCAACGTCCCTGGCCAACAGAATCTCTGCGCGCCCGAGGATTGCCTCGGCCTGGATGGCAGTGTCGAACCCATCCGGCGTCTGGTGAATGCCGAAGGCGGCTACACCCTGCACAACACCGACAACGGCAACATGAACTACGACCAGTACGATCCGGTTGCCGCGGTCACCAAGCTCAGCACCAAGATCACGGCCACCTGGGACAATTTCATTTTCAAGTTCTCCGGCATCGGCTTCTACGATCCGATCAACACCGATTTCGAAGAAACGCATAACAACACCCGGCTGCAACCGCGCCACACGGATCGTGGCCGCGAAGTTGAAGAGCGCTATGCCAAGAACGCCGAAGTACGCGAGGCCTTCATTAACGGATTATTCACGGTTTTCGATCGTGAACTGAGCCTCACCCTGGGCCAGCAGCGTTTGCGCTGGGGCGAAGCGAATCTGCACCTGTTCAACACCCTGGATGTCATCAACCCCCTGGATGCCGGCCTGGCACGCATGCCCGGGTTTTCCATCGGCGAAATCAATATTCCTGTCGGTCTGGCGGTCGCTTCCGCCACCTTGACCGAATCCCTCTCCCTGGAGGCCTTCTACCAATACGACTGGGAACCGGTGCGGCCCGATCCGGCCGGCAGCTTTCTTTCTGTTAACGACGTGGCGGGTGGCGGCGACTACGCCATACTCGGCCTCGGCCAGTTTGCCGAAGACCCCAATAAACAGTATGTCTCCGAGGGCAATGCCCGGCTGATAAGTTCCGCTACCCGCACCCTGTTTATTCCCAACGAGCGCTTCGCCGCCCCGGAGGATGGCGGCCAATACGGCCTCAGGTTGAACTGGTATGCGGAAGATCTTCTCAATGGCACCGAACTGGGCTTCTACTACGCGAACTATCATAGCCGCCTGCCTTATGCCAGCGCTCATGCCGGTGATCGCTCATGTACAAGGGATGCGGCGATACCCGGTGACCTTGTCTCGGCACTGGCCGCATGTCAGGGCTTCAATGGTGCGTTCAACCCAGTTGGCCTCGAACCCACCCCGGTGGATACGATGCGTCTGTTTCAGGATTTTCCTGAAGATATCCGGCTTTTCGGCACCAGCTTCAACACGACACTGGGCAAATGGTCGGTATCGGGCGAATACGCATACCGGGACAACCTGCCCCTCCAGGTATTACAAAGCGACGTGGTATTCACCGCGCTGCAGAACTCTGTGCCAGCCGAAGATATTCCTGTCGGCGTTGGTGTAATCCCGGGCGCAACGCTGTTCACCATACCTGGCGCACGTTCAGTATTCCCCGCTCTGCTTACTGAATACCGCAACCAGACACCCTTGCCCGGTGAATACATTCCCGGTTATGAACGTTTCAAGGTAGATCAATTTGTTCTGACCGGCGTACGCATATTCTCCTCCAGCAACCCAATCAAAGCCAATCAGATAATCTGGCTGGTGGAAGCTGGCTTCACCCATGTCAGGGACTTGCCGGACCCGACGGAGTTGGCTTTCCAGGGCGCCGGGGACTTCAGCCACCCCACGCCCGGTTCAGACGGCACAGGACAACCTGCTGGCCAGCCGGTCAATACCCTGTCCATCAACCCCACCCAGCAGACTGAAGGTTTTGCCGAGGACTTTGCCTGGGGCGTGCGCACACTGCTGCGCATCACCTACAACAACGTCTTCAACCTGTTTGGCAAGGATGTGAACCTCTACCCGACCCTGATCTGGTTTGAGGATATTGAGGGAATATCACCCTCGCCCATGCAAAACTATGTGGAAGATACCCGCATGATGGCGCCTGGTCTGTTCTTTGAACTGGGCAGCGATTTTTCGGGCAACATCATTTACCAGTATCACGATGGCGACGAACGCAATTTGCGCCGGGATCGCGATAATCTGGGCATCAGCCTGATTTACAATTTCTGAGTACGTCACGGCGTGCCGCAGACCGGCCCGGAGACGGGCCGGAGATAATAAGCAGGGGCGCCGCGCGCTATCCTTGTTGTGGCGAATCCAGGAAGAAGCGGTAGGCAGGATTGCTGGTTTCTTCCTCGTACTCGTAATGCAGCTCGTCGAAAGACGCGCGGCAGTCGTCGTGCTCGGCCTCCGGCACTTGCAACCCGACCAGCACGCGGCCATAGGCCGAACCATGGTTGCGGTAATGGAATAGCGAAATATTCCAGCGCCCGCCGATACTGTTGAGGAAGTCCAGCAGCGCACCCGGACGTTCAGGAAACTCGAAACGGAACACGATTTCGTCGTCCACATGCTGCGAGCGTCCACCCACCATGTAGCGCACATGTACCTTGGCCATTTCGTTGTTGCTCATATCCACAACCGGATAATCGGCCCTGCGTAGCCGCTCAATCAATGCTTCCTTCTCCGCCACCCCGTCGCGCAAACCCACGCCCACGAAAATATGCGCCTGGCTGGCATTGGCATAGCGGTAGTTGAATTCGGTCACCGAGCGGCGCCCGATGATCTCGCAAAACTGGCGGAAACTGCCCGGCCTCTCGGGTATGGTGACGGCCAGCAGCGCCTCACGGTGCTCACCCAGCTCGGCCCGTTCCGCAATGTGCCGCAGACGGTCGAAATTCACATTGGCGCCACTTTCGATGGCGACAAACGTCTGCTCCCGGACACCTGTCATTTCCACATAGCGCTTGACGCCAGCCACTGCCAGTGCCCCTGCCGGCTCAGCCAGTGAACGGTTATCCCGGAATATATCGCTGATCGCCGCGCAGATTTCATCCACCGTTACCAGCACCATGGCATCCACCAAGTGCCGGGCAAGGCGAAACGGCTCCTCTCCGACCTGCCGCACGGCCACGCCATCAGCAAACAGGCCGACTTGCGCCAATGTGACGCGCTCACCCGCCTCCATTGCACGATAAAGACAGGCTGAGTCTTCAGCTTCCACGCCGATGATTTTCACTTCCGGACGTCGCTGCTTGATCCAGGCCGCCACACCGGCGAGCAGACCGCCTCCACCCACCGGTATGAACACAGCGTCCAGGTTTTCCAGGCCATGTGCGTCTATCTGCTCGAGAATTTCACGCCCGACGGTACCCTGGCCGGCAATGACCTGCGGATCATCATAAGGCGGCACATAGGCCAGCCCCTGCTCTTGTGTCAGTCGATGGGCTTCTTCGCTGGCCTCATCGAAACTGTCGCCATGCAGCACGATATTGCCACCCAGCGCGCGGACCGACTCCACCTTGATGGGCGGCGTGGTGCGCGGCATGACGATTGTGGCCGGGATACCCAACCGTGCACCGGCCAACGCCAGACCCTGCGCATGATTACCGGCAGAAGCGCAAATGACGCCGCGGGCACGTTGAGCCTCGTCGAGGTGAGCAACCTTGTTATAGGCGCCTCGCAACTTGAAGGAAAAAACCGATTGCAGGTCTTCGCGCTTGATATACAGCTGATTACCGAGGCGGCCTGACAGCACCGGCGCCCACTCCAGCGGGCTGCGCACGGCCACATCATAGACACTGGCGTTTTCAATCGCGTTTGCATAGTCAGACAGCAGCGTTTCGAGCGCCGGGTCATTCTTCTCCAGCCGCCTCAGTCGTTCACTATCAAACTGTTCCAGTAGCATGTTGCCGCCCGATTGAGCCTGTCAGGCTCGGGAAAACCAATGTAGCCGCGGAATTCTACGTGCCGCCCGTGCCAGCCTCAACGTGCACTGCTAAATTTCCCGGAAAAATCAATAGATAAAATGTACTCTCATCCTCGGTATTCGTATCATAAGCCCCCACAACGGCCGCTGTCCCGGAAGCAGCGAGAAAGACGAAGAGTTATTGAAAGGCATGCAAAGTAAAGTTCTGTTCATTGGCGGAGGCAACATGGCGGCCAGCCTCATCGGCGGGCTGTTGGCAGATGGCCACGACCCTGCTGCCCTGCAGGTCATGGAACCGGATCCTGAGCGCCGACAATGGCTCGGCAGCCACTTTGGCATAAGCTGCAACGAACCATCGGCTGAACAACCCGCACAATGCGATATTCTGGTTCTGGCCGTGAAACCCCAGCTCATGGCATCCGTTGCCGCACAGTGGTCTGACTTTGTTCAGAGCAGGGAACCGGTTGTGGTAAGCATTGCCGCTGGTATCCGTACAGGCGATCTCGCCCGCTGGCTGGGCGGCTATCCCGTGATTGTTCGCGCCATGCCCAACACCCCGGCATTGATCCAGGCCGGTGCAACCGGTCTATACGCCTGCGACGCGGTCAATGCCGATGGCCGGGCCGGCGCTGAAGCTGTGCTGCGGGCAGCCGGCCTGACTCTGTGGGTGGATGACGAAGAATTGCTGGACAGCATCACCGCCATCTCGGGCAGCGGACCTGCTTATTTCTTCCTGTTCATGGAGGCTTTGCAGCATGCGGGGGTGTCTCTCGGCCTCGAAGAGAAAAGCGCCCGTTTGCTGACCTTGCAGACAGCACTGGGGGCAGCCCGCATGGCGCTGGAGAGCAACAGTGATCTGGCTGAACTGCGGCGACAGGTAACATCACCGGGGGGCACAACCGAACAGGCCATCCGGCAATTTACGGACGACGATCTGAGCGCAGTTGTACAACGTGCGGCCAAGGCCGCTGCCCGCCGGGCAAAAGAACTTGCGGACCAATTGGGAAGTGATGAACCAGGCTCTGCCTGACCGGAAACCCTATGACTTCTAATGTAGACAATGCCCTGCTATTCCTGCTGAACACATTGTTCGGCCTGTATAACGCTGCGTTATTACTGCGCGTATTGCTGCAGTGGTTACGTACTGACTTTTACAACCCGCTGGTTCAGTTTATCTGGCAGATTACCCAGCCTCCCATGGATCTGCTGAAATTCATTCCACGCTGGCGACGACTGGATATAGCCGCCTTGCTGCTGGCCTGGATACTTACACTGATCAACCTGCAATTAGCCCTGAGCATTGCGGGTTACAAGGCTGGCCTGGGCATACTACTGCTCTCGTCCATCCTGAACCTGGTAGTACTGCTGATTAATATCTACACCGTCACCATCCTGGTTCAGGCACTCATGAGCTGGATCAGCCAGGGCGTGCATACACCGGCTACCGCACTGCTATGGAGCCTTAACGAACCCTTGCTGCGTCCGGTGCGTCAGTATCTCCCGCCCATCGGCGGACTGGATCTCTCTCCGCTGTTCGTCATTCTGGCGTTGCAGGTCGTCCGCCGTCTGATTCCTCTCGCCCTGCCGCTGTACTGAGATGACCGACGAATTTCCCAGGGACTCCGTGGGGCTGGTTGCCCCACAACGGCTGACCATTGAGCAGACACTGGCGCTGGACTGCGGCCGGGAACTGTCAGGTTGCGAAATAGTCTACGAGACCTACGGACAGCTGAATGCCACAGCGAGCAATGCCATCCTGATCTGTCCGGCGCTCTCCGGCGACCATCACGCCGCGGGCTACCATAGTAACGACAGCAAAAAGCCCGGCTGGTGGGAGAATTGCATTGGCCCGGGCAAACCGATCGACAGCAACCGGTTTTTTGTTGTCTGCAGCAGCAACCTGGGTGGCTACAAAGGTTCGACCGGCCCCAGCAGCATCAACCCCGCCAACGGCAAACTCTACGGACCGGATTTCCCGGTTGTCACCGTGCGTGACTGGGTGCGCGCGCAGAATCTGCTGGGCCAGTCTCTGGGAATCAGCAAATGGGCGGCCGTGGCTGGCGGCAGCCTGGGAGGCATGCAAGCCCTGCAGTGGGCCATAGAATTTCCGGATCAGCTGCGCCATGCATTGGTGATCGCCGCCGCACCCAAACTGTCGGCCCAGAACATTGCCTTTAATGAAATAGCCCGCCAGGCCATCGTCTCCGACCCGGATTTTCACGAGGGCCGTTACGAAGAAAAGGGTACCGCGCCACGCCGCGGGCTGATGCTGGCGCGCATGCTGGGACATATTACCTATCTGTCCGACAGCGCCATGCGCGCCAAATTCGGCCGCGAATTGCGCGATGGCAAGCTGAATTTCGGTTTCGATGTGGAATTTCAGGTGGAAAGCTATCTGAGATACCAGGGGCGCAGTTTTGTCGACCGCTTCGATGCCAACACCTATCTGCTGATGACCAAGGCGCTGGACTATTTCGACCCGGCTCGGGAACACAGCGATGATCTGGCTGCCGCTTTCAGCGGCATTCTGGCGCGTTGTCTGGTCGTATCATTCACCAGCGACTGGCGTTTTGCCTCCGAGCGTTCGCGGGAAATCGTCGATGCCCTGATTGCAGCCGGCAAGGACGTCTCCTACGCCGAAATCGAATCCGATCTCGGGCATGATGATTTTCTGTTGACCCAGCCAGATTACATCGAACTGCTGCGTACTTATCTGAACGGCATTGCAGCGGAGGTAGGCGCATGAGCTTGCGCGCGGATTTCGCCATTATCAGCAGCTGGATAAAGCCCGGTACGCGTGTACTTGATCTGGGATGTGGTGATGGCACCTTGATGCATCATCTGCAGAACACGCGCCAGGTCAGCGGTTACGGCCTTGAAATCGATGTGGATGAACTGATCGCCTGTGTCGGCAAAGGTGTCAACGTTATCCAGACCGACCTCGACAAGGGACTCAGCAGCTTTGCCTCGGGCGCCTTCGACTATGTGATCATGACCGAGGCACTGCAAGTGCTGCGGCGCCCGGATGAACTGCTGGACGACATGCTGCGCGTGGGCCGGCGTGTGCTGGTTACCTTCCCCAATGTCGGGCACTGGCGCTGCCGCCTCGGACTGGGACTGAATGGCCGTATGCCGATGTCCAGATCATTGCCCAATCAGTGGTACAACACACCGAACATCCACCTTTGCACCGTGCGTGACTTTGATCAGCTATGTCACCAGAAAGGCATAGAAGTCATCCAGCGCAGCGTGGTCGACTTCCGCCATCGCTCTACGCTGGGCGCGCGGCTATGGCCCAACCTGTTAGGCGAAATTGCCCTGTATGAACTGCGCAAGCCGGACTAAGAGATGAGATCACGACCCATAAGCCTCTTGGCCCTGTGCCTCGCCCTCATGCTGGCCTTGCCGGCGGCGGCCGAGCAAAAGCAGGTCTATCAGGATTACGAAGTGCATTACGCCGCCATGCTCACTTCCGACCTGACGCCCGAAGTTGCCCGTGCCTATGACATTCCCCGCAGCGGCAAGCGTGCCTTTGTCATGATTCACACCCGCAGGCTTGACGAAGACAGCAGCGTGCCGGTTTCCATTGATGGGGAACTTCGCAATCTGGTGGGTCAGGTACGCAGCATGCAATGGCAGCAGGTGGAAGACGCCGGCTCCATATACAGCCTGAGCCATTTCCCGGTGACCCACCGGGAGCGCATCAATTTCATTCTGAAGATCACACCCGAGGGGAGTCAGCAGCCGCTGCCTCTGAGCTTTCAGCACCAGTTCTACACTGACTGATCAGGCTTCAACCACTTCCAGCTTGAGTCGCACAAAATCCTTGTGCGGCAGGTAAAGCATGTCCGCCAGGCGGCGCAGTAATTGCTCCTCGTAGGGATCAAGCTCCCCGTCGGCGTAAGCCACCCGCCAGAGCGTGCGGAAAATCTCGTTCTTGCTTTGCACGTCCAGCGAATCGTTCAGTTGCCGCACATACTCATAGAAGGAAACCGCTTCGCCGGTTTCGCTTTCGGCTCTTTCCAGCAAAGCTTCCAGCTCTCCGGGCGCCAACTGGAAATGCCGGGCGAGGTCCCGCCTGATGATCTCTCGCTCCCGTGGATTCTTGTCGAAATCCGCACGCTCAACGGCCAACAGCAACACGGCGGCGGCCAATTCAGGCGTCATTGCCTGACGCTCATCCTGCGTCGGTTGGCCAATCGCCTCGGCCAGGGATTTGAACAGACCCATTCCCAATCCAGTCTCTGGTTATTCGGGACTTTCCAGACTCAGTAACGAACCCGAGTCCGGGCCAAAAAGTATATCGCCATAAAAGGCACGACCCTCGCCTTCGCTGTTATCGCAGTCGCTCATCAGCGAAATGCTGTCGATCTGCTCAACGTCGAGGTCGAAGTAACGTTTGAAGTCTTCCTTCACGTTACGCGCTTCCGTATACCAGCGCCCCGCCCTGGCGTCCTGCCCGGAACGCACCGCCACCTGTATGACATTATCGGTGTAGGCGCTGTGCCAACTGCTGTCCTGGGGTTGATTGCTTGACCAGACATAGTGCAGCGCCCTCACACTCAGGATGGTCAGCCCTGTCTGCACCGCCACATACAGGCTCGCCGGGTAGTCATCGCCTTCACGCCGAGTCTCGTCAATGTCTTCGTAAATATTATCGACCCGCCAGGACCAGTGCATGAGCGGCGTGGTATTGAGATCAATCTTTTGCTTGCGCACCAGGCCCGAAGCACTATTGCGGCACTGTGCCTCCAGAACCTGTGTGTCCTTGTGCCTGACCAGTTGATAACGGGTTTCGCCGTTAAAACCATGTTTTTCCCAGGAAACGAGGTCACCACTGGAAAAAGCGCCTACGACAAGATGGCTGGCATGCTGCCCTGCGCCCGGGGACAGGGCCGGGCTGGATTGTGCCGGGTATGGCATAAACAGCCAAACCAGGCACAGAAGCGAAATTTTACGCACTGCCATCACTATTCCCCGGTACATTACAGGCTGGGCTAAGATGCCAGAAAAGGCTCCACGATCTGACGCAACTCAGTCAAGCGTCCGTGGAAAAAATGCCCGGCTCCCGCCATCACTTCCACCTGAGGTTGTTTCTCTGATTCCTGCAATCGTTGCAGGGTATCCTGGCAGTCCACAACGTCATCTTCATCGCCGTGAACGACTAACCACGGACAGTCAGGTTGCGGCAAAGTTTCCCTGCCCCATTCAAGCTCCGAAAAATAACGTAAAGGAGGCGCTATGGTCACCAGCCGATCCGGACTGACCTGCTCACTTAATAGCAAAGCAATTGCCGCGCCAAAAGAGAATCCGGCCAGCGCCAACGCACCTGGTGCGCGTTGCCGCCCCCAGTCCAGAACAGCCGCTGCATCCGCCAGCTCGCCCTTACCATCAGCAAAACTGCCTTCACTGCGGCCCACACCACGAAAATTGAAACGCAAAACAGCCCAGTCCGCGGACAGTCCTGCCCTGGCCAGCGTATGCACCACCTTGTTATTCATGGTGCCGCCAAACCGGGGGTGTGGATGACACACAAGCAACAGGCCACGTGCATCGCTCTGAGGCGTTTCCGCCAGAACTTCCAGCATGCCCGCCGGCCCTTCAAGCATCAGCCCGCGCTGACCGCCAGGTTCAGGCCATTCAGCCATGCGGCACCTCGGCGTCCGCTTCACCGTCAGCGTCCACCGGCTTGTGACTGGGCCGTCGCCCGCCCCTGCTCATGAGCTTGCTCTTGGAATAGAACACCACGGTATCGCCAGCACGCGGGCGAGTAGGACTCAGGCGGGAATAGAAACGGAATGAACCATCCTCTCTCAAGGTGCCGATCAGCATGGCGCCGGTCGGGCAGTCTCGCTGAAAATCCTCGTAACTGTACCCTTCGGTGATACGGGTCTTGAAAAACTTCCAGGACTGGAAATGGCAGCGCCACAATTCCTCATACTGGGCATTCTCGCTGAAGGCGGCTATGCCTGCCAGCGCACGCGTGGTGCCGCGGGCGCCATTGCTGTCATCGCTGTACATCGGCAACTGAAACACCTGACGGCCTTCCATTTGCGCGGTGAACTGGTTGCAGACCAGCGAGTTATAGGCGTCATTACTGGTAGCTCCAAGTACACAGCCGATTTCGGTCAGCTCCAGGGAGTTGACTACGTTCTCGGACAGCACATCCCCGTAAATAACAGGTACACCTGCCAGGCGCGCCTCCCGCAGACGATGCCAGGAGGAATCAACCAGCAATACCTGGATGCCGAGCTCCTTGTTCAGATAACGGGCCAACTCGGTTGACCAGGGTGAAGCCCCTGCAATCAGCACGCCATGAGGATCATTGGCCAGACCCAGCCAGCGGGCCAGATAGGTAATTGTGAAGCCATGCAGAAGCACAGTGGCAAAGATAACCGAGAAAATCAGTGGCACAAGCAGATCGCCATCCGGATAGCCGGCATCTACCAGTTCCGGACCGAATACACCTGCCACGGCTGCCGCCACAATACCGCGGGGCGCTATCCAGGAAACCAGGATGCGGTCCCGCCAGGCCATATCGGTGAAGCTGGTTGCCAGCAGGACCGCCATGGGTCGCACCAGAAACAGCACGGCCACGACCAGGGCAACCGCATGCCAGTTCAGATGCAGGAGAATCTCGGGCTCCAGATCGGCCGTAAGCAATACAAATACCGAGGACACCATCAGAATGGTGATGTATTCCTTGAAGCGGCGCATTGATTCCATGTTAGGCAAATCCATGTTGCCCATCACAACGCCCATAACCGTAGTCGCCAACAGACCTGCTTCGTGCTGCACCGTATTGGCCACCACGTAAACGACCAGGACCAGGCCCAGGCTCAGGGGCGCCTTGAGGTAATCAGGCGCCCAGTTGTGCTGGAATGTCTGCCCCAAAAGCCAGGCGCCGCTTGTACCCAGCGCAAGGGCCGCCAAAACACCCCAGCCCATGGTCACGAAGACCTGGTCGGATGTAGCGGCATCACCACTGAAAACAAAGTATTGCACCATCAGTACGGCGAGTAGGGCACCAACGGGATCGTTGAGAATCCCCTCCCATTTCAGATAGGAGGCCGTCCGCCGGTTCAGGCCCGCCTGACGCAGCATGGGAATGATCACGGTCGGCCCGGTCACCACAATAATCGCACCGAACACCATGGATACCGGCAGCGATAATTGGCCGAAACTATAGGCACAGAGACTGCCGACAAGCCAGGCAAAGGCGGCACCAATACTGCAAAGACGCTTGATGCCTGATGCCGCCTCGCGCAATTCATGAAAGCGCAGACTCAAACCGCCTTCAAACAGAATTACTGCCACGCAAAGGCCGATAATGGGACGCAGCAAGGGCCCAATATCCTCACTGGGATTGATCCAGCCGAATACTGGGCCGGCAAAAAGACCGGATAGGGCCAGCAGCACGATGGCGGGCACGCGGTAGCGCCAGGCCAGCCACTGGGCGCCTACGCCGAGCGCCACCACCATGACCAGGACGTGACTCAGATGTGAATCCATGGATATACCGCCAGTGACGGAAGCCTAGAGCCCGCCGCTGCTCCAGGCTCCGCTGCTACGGCGGAAGCGGCCAAACAGCCAGCCGATCACCAGACCAATGCCAAGAATAATGGCGCCGACTTTCTGCCCCTGATGCAGGGTTTTCATTTCGTGGTTTTCCTGACGCAGATTGGTGATTTCGGATTCAATCGCCAGCAACTGCTCCCGCAACTTCTGATTCTCCTCGGCAATCTGCACGGTATTTGCCGAAGCTTCCTCAATCCAGTCCAGCCGGGATTGCAGCTTGTCACGTTCCTCCGAGACCTGCGTCTTCTGCGATTCGATCTGCCCCATGTTTGCCTGCTGGCTTTCCAGTGACTGCTGCAGCTCGGCGTTCTTCTGTTTCAGGGTTTCCAGTTCAGAACGCATGCGCTCGGCCTGGATGCGTCCGGGCGCCTCACGGCTGAGGAAACGTGTCAGGATGTAACCCACTTTGCCATCGGCTGTGCGCACCTTGCTATATCCGCTTTTCGCGTCGTCAGACAGCACGGTGACATTGTCGCCACTGTTGAGGATGGCGTTAATGGCGTAGTCGGTACCCATGCCCTTGCGCATGTTTACTGATAGTTCGTCAATGATATAGCGCGAGTCGGCCCAGGCGGCGTTACTCAACAGCAGCAGGCCCATAACCGGCAGCAGCATTCGCCGGGTGGAAAATGTGAAATGTGAACTCATGTAGTGAACAGTCTTGCAGAAGCGGATTTCGAATAAGCGGCGATTGTAGCAAGAACCCCGCCTCGCGAAAGCGTTCTGTGTAGAAAGCCCTCATCCACTATAATCGCGCCCCTGTCATTCGCCAGGAAACACAGCATGATCGATATCGGCGCCAATCTCTGTCACGACAGTTTTGATGCTGACCGCAGCGAAGTGCTGCAGCGTGCCTCGGATGCCGGCATTAGCAAGATCATTGTGACCGGCAGCTGTGTACAAAGCGTGCCCAGGGCCCTGGAACTGGCACAGGCGCATCCGGGCCGGTTGTTTGCCACGGCCGGCATACACCCTCACCACGCGGCCGAGGCCACGCGCGAAGGCCTGCAAGTACTGGCCGAAGCGGCCACACACAGGGAAATCGTCGCCACCGGTGAAATGGGTCTGGATTTTTTCAGGGACTTTTCACCGCACTCCACCCAGGAAAAGGCCTTTCACGCCCAGCTGGAACTTGCAGTAGAAATGGGCAAACCCGTTTTTCTGCATCAACGCGACGCCCACCACCGGTTCCTGCCCATACTGAAGGAATACCTGCCGCATTTACCCCGGGCTGTAGTGCACTGTTTCACTGGCAATGCCAAGGAACTGCATGACTACCTGGACCAGGACCTCTATGTCGGTGTGACCGGCTGGATCTGTGACGAGCGGCGCGGCCGGCATCTGTGGGACTTCATCGGCGACGTGCCCGCTGACCGCCTGATGATAGAAACCGACGCTCCCTATCTGCTGCCCCGCACCCTGAAACCAAAGCCGGCGAGTCGTCGTAACGAGCCCATGCACCTGGTGGCTGTTGCACAGACCCTGTCTGGCGTACTGGGCAAGCCTCTGGAGCAGATCGCTGCAGAAACCACGGATACCGCCAATACGTTTTTCGGCCTGCGCTGAATTCGCTCACAGGGACGTCTTTACGCATACTGTGCGGGGAATCACCTACAAGACAGGATATGGGCTTCAAACGCGAACGTTTCAAATATCACGAGGACGAAAATCTGCAGATCCGCGTTCCGGATGAACTGCAGGTAGGTGAAATACTTGGACGCGGCGCGCGTTCCATGGGATACGCCGGTACCTACAAAAATCGCAAGGTAGCGATCAAGTTCTACCGCTCGAAATTCGTGGACAAATTCCGCAGACGTTACGGCGTGGATATTGCCCAATTTGAATATGATCGCAATGCCGCGTTCCGCGCCGTCCCGGGCTTGCGGGAGTTCACGGTTGAGCCTTTGCGGGTTTTGAGTGAAGAAGACGGATATTCACCCGCCTTCGTGCAGGAATTCGTGCAGGGCCGCCCATTGATCGATGTAATACGGGAACTGGGTTATCTGCCAGAGCGCATTCTGGAACGCGGCCGGCAGATTATAGAAACGGCCAATGCGGCCGGCCTGCATGACCTCGACATGAACGACAGCAATATCATGGTGCGGCAGGAAGATGACGACTGGCGGCTGATTGTTTATGACTTCAATCTCATGCCCCAGTATCTGCATGCCCCCAATCCTCTGGTGACATTACTGTACCGGCTCGGTATCCGCCAGAAATCGCGCCGGGACTACATGTGCCTGAATCGCTGGGCTTTCCTGGGCGAACATGGCGGTTATGACCCGGAATAGTCCGCTAACGGATTAGCGCCCGATCCCGCCGGTTTCGCGGGACCGGGCACAATACCGGACCGTTTCGCTATTTCAGTTCTGACGAAGACAGACCCAGCAGTCTGCGCGCCACAATCAGCAACTGAATCTGCTGTGTACCCTCGAAGATATCCAGAATCTTGGCATCCCGTGACCATTTCTCCAGCAGCTCGTGTTCTGCGTAGCCGATACTGCCGCAGAGCTCGACGCACTTGAGGGTGACATCCACCACCATGCGGCCTGCCTTGGCCTTGGCCATCGAGGCCTGCAGCGAATTGGGCCGTGAATTATCTGCCATCCAGGCCGCTTCCAGCGTCAGCAGGCGGGCAGCTTCCCAATCCGCCTCCATGCGCAGAAACTCGGCTGCCGCGGCAGACTGGCTATTGGCAGGCCGCTCATAACTGATTTGCACACCCGCCTTTTCCAGATGCTTGCGAGTCTCCTCCAGCGCCGCCCTGGCCAGACCGACAGCCATCGCAGCGACCAGGGGACGGGTGTTGTCGAATGTCTGCATGACACCGCCAAAACCCTTCTTGGTGTCAATTTCAGGCGTGCCCAGAAGATTCTCTCTGGGCACACGACAGTTACTGAAACTGATGGTGGCCGTGTCGGATGAACGGATACCCAGCTTATGCTCCAGGCGCACCACCTCCATGCCCGGCGTACCCTTTTCCACCACGAAGGATTTGATCGCGGCCCGCCCTGCATCGCGGTCCAGCGTTGCCCACACCACAACCAGATCAGCACGGTCGCCCGAGGTCACGAAGATTTTCTCGCCATTGAGGACGTAGTGATCACCGTCCAGCGTGGCTGTGGTGCGTATATTGGCCGAATCCGAGCCGGTACCCGGTTCGGTAATGGCCATGGCGGCCCAACGCCCGTCAAAACGCTCGAGCTGTTCTTCATTGGCTACCGAGGCGATAGCAGCATTGCCCAGACCCTGACGCGGCATACTGAGCAAGAGACCCACGTCCCCCCAGCACATTTCGAATACGCCCAGAACGGTAGACAGATTACTGGCGTTACGTACCTCGGCATTGTCACCGTTCTCTTCGCGGCGTACGCCACCGGCGCCTGCGCCCCGGTCACTGCCCTCGTTCATGCCGTCAAGCAGGGCGCCGAGCATGTCCAGTTCCCTGGGATAGGCATGCTCCGCCAGATCGTATTTACGCGAATTCGGGCGAAAAATTTCGGAAGCCACCTGATGCGCCTGATTAATCAGGACGCCAAATTTTTTCGGAGTTTCAAGATTGATCATTTTATGTCCCCTGCCTTTATAACAGCATGCTGCCTTCAATCACGCCCACCGCTCGCAGGTCGCGATACCAACGTTCCACCGGATGTTCCTTGACGAAACCATGTCCGCCCAGCACCTGCACACCATCATTACCAATGGCCATGCCTTTATCCGCACACAGCCTGCGCGCCAACGCCGCCTCTCGAATGAAGCTTTTGCCCTGGTCGGCACGGGAAGCAGCCCGCAGTGTGAGCAGACGCATGCTTTCCTGTTCGATACCGATATTGGCGATCATGAAAGCAACCGCTTGACGATGACTGATCGGTTCACCGAAAGCCTTGCGTTCATTGGCATAGGGAATGACGTAATCCAGCACGGCCTGCGCAAGCCCCACGGCCAGGGCGCACAGACCGAGTCGGGACAATGCAATCATCTCGGCATAGTCGAAACTGTCCTTGCCGCCCAGTATCGCGGCAGCCGGGACTTTCACATCCTTGAGCAGCAAACGCCCCAGGCTGGCGGCGCGCAAGCCCATAGCAGGCTCGGCCTCAATACTGACGCCCTGCGTCGAGGACTCCAGTATGAAAAGCGCGGGTCCCTTGTCGGTCTTGGCGGCCACCAGGAATAGCTCGGCAGAGGCGGCCAATGGCACCAGCGACTTGACCCCATTCAATACAAAACCGTCGTCCGATGCGGTTGCCGTGGTGGAGAGCACAAAGGGATCAAACAATGCACCGGGTTCGGTGACGGCCAATGCCGCCGCCGGCGGCTTTTCGTCCAGAAAGCTGGCCAGATAGGCGGATTGCTGCTCGGCTGTTCCCCAGCGTGACAGGGCGTTGGCCACGGAGACCGGTGCCAGACAGGCAAGCGCGAGCCCCATATCCCCCTGGGCCAGGGCGGCTGCCTGCAGAACGCCACTCACTGCGGAATACTCGGTGGCCGCACCGCCCATCTCCTCCGGCACTGCCATCATGGCCAGGCCGAGTTCGTTGGCTTCATGCAGCAACGCCGCCGGTGCTTCGCAGGCATTGTCGGCATCATAGGCTGCCGGGCGCAGACGCTCCTCGGCAAAACGCTGCATGGTGTCCTGGATCATGGCCTGTTCGTCTGTCGGCGTCAGGTCAAACAGATCGCGTGGCCGGGCCTTGTCCAGCCGGGCCGGCTTGACCAGCTTCTGAACCGACTTGAAAGCCCTGTTAGCGGCACCCGCTGTCTTGAAACCGGTTTTACTGGCCTGATACAGCGCCTTCTCTGCCGGTTTGTTCAGTTTCATTCTCTGCACAACAGCACTGCCTGCGAACCTGTTCAGCCAGGCCAGCCCCCAACCTTGTATATCTCTCGCCATGAGATTCCTCATTAACAGTTAAAACGGTAGGAAAGCGAATTGTTCAGGCGTACTTCGCCTCGACCTTGTTCACTTCTTCGATGTACTGGCGCATGGCCTGCTCGGCACCGGTGCCCTTGAGCTTTGCCCAGGCGTCGTACTTGAAACGGCCAACCGGATCCAGCATACCCGGACGCTTGCCAGTCACATCACCGTCAGTTGCCTGACGGTACAATGCATACATACGTAATTTATAATCATTGGAAGGCTTGAAATCGCCATCGCCCGGTGCAGTACGCACCTTCTCGACAGCGTCTTCAAATGCCTGTTGAATATCGCTCATTGAATGCTCCTCAAGACAAGACCTGCAAAACAGGAAATAATTCTTGTCAAATCTAATCCGCGTTATCCGGGCTGTCAATAAACAGAAAAGAAATCTTTTCTTATTAGCCGGATAGTGTAAGATTCAGGCCAGGTGTCAAAGTCAGTACAAGGCACGGCATGAGTGCTTCCAGGAACGGCAACACAAACAAACCGAGACGCTACAAGGGTCTGACCCCTGAACAGCTACGCGCCGAACGCCGGCAACGTCTGCTCGAGGCCGCCCTGGATCTGTTTGCCGAACGCGGCTACAGCAATTCTCCCATTGAACTGATCTGCTCAACGGCGCGTGTCACCACCAGACATTTCTACGAACAATTCGGCAGCCGTGAAGCCCTGCTGTCCGCCCTGTTCCAGAAGATTGTCGAGGATATCGGCCGGGATATTGCCCACGCCCTGGCGGAAGAATCCATCGACATGACCCAGCGCGTTACACACGCCATTCGTACCGGTGTGCAATCCCTGCTCAGCGACCAGCGTCAGGCCCGCATTCTCTGCCTGGAAACTGTAGGTGTCAGCCGCGAAATGGAACTGCAGCGGCGCCGCGTAATCCACCGCTTTGCGGAAATCATTCAGCAGTATTCAGATACCCTGGCCAGCTCGGGTTTGTTGCCCAGGCGTGATTACTATCTGCCTTCCATCGCCATGGTGGGCGCCACTGTCGAACTGGTGGTGGAGTGGCTCACGACTGACAGCCAACTGACTCCGGAAGAGCTGGCCCAGGAAATGGTCCTCATATATCGTGCCCTGATGATCGGCGCGCAACGCTACGGGGAAAAGTGAGCGCTCTCGACTGCCCCACAAAAATTTATTACTGGCCACGCAGTTTCGTCATGCGAAGCAACTGCTTCCAGCAGTCCATACGGGACCGTCACTACCAGCGCCTGTCCACCACATTGATCATCAATGCCGAAAAACCCGTTACCCTGCAGGTAGACGACCTGCCACCCGAGGAATGCCATATAGCCCTGTTGTCAGCCAACAGCCGGCGCCAGCACATGGCCTTTAATGGCGGCGATGGTTTTCTGTTCGATATAGACATCACCAGCGACGCCTGTGCACGTCTCAGGTCAACTCTGCCGCTCAGAGGCCTGGGCAAACCCGCACCCCGGATTGCGGCAGGCCTGCTCGATATGGTTGCCGGCATGCGAGACACCCCGCTCAGTGCAGACACGGCAGTTGCGTTCTATCAGGACATCATCGATACACTCACCGCGGAATGCCCGCCCGCCAGGCCCCGGGATGTACGCATCCAGAAAATCCTGCGCAGCATTGAGCAAACACATCGCGAAGAACTCTCCGTCGCCAGCCTTGCCCGTGCCGTTAACCTCTCCCAACCACGTTTGCGCAGCCTGGTGCAAAAAGAGCTGGGCTGCAGTCCCGTGAGTTATCTGCGCTGGGCGATGGCCTGGAAAACCGCCGAACTCTGGCGCCCGGGCATTACAATCACGGAAGTGGCTCATGCCGCCGGCTTCCACGATTTGTCACATGCCAACCGTACCTTTGTAGAGCTTTTCGGTTTGTCTCCCACCCGCTTTCTGAAATCTGATCAGATACGGATGGAACGCTGCCACACGGCCTGATCATTGCCTGAAAACGGGCAAGCGATTTTTACAAGCGCTGTTAACAAGCTTTTCAGTGTTTGTAGAGCTAGGATATAGGCAGTATCAAACTTAACACCCAAGAATAGCGGCACCGGCTGAACAGCCGGTTCTGGACGGAGGATAGCCATGAATTATTTCGTGACGGGAGCCACCGGCTTTATCGGCCGGTTTGTAGTTGAACGCCTGCTGCAGCGCGAGGCAGCTGTCGTGTACGCCCTGGTGCGCAAGGGCTCGAAGGAAAAATTCGAGGATTTGCGTTCCAGCCTTGGAGCCTCCGACAAGCAACTGGTGGCCGTCTGGGGCGACGTCACCACGCCCGGCCTTACAGATGAAACCACGCGCAAGAAGCTCAGAGGAAAAATCAATCACGTTTTCCACCTGGCTGCCGTCTACGACATGAACATGGATGACGAGACCGGTGACCAGATCAACAATGAAGGCACCCGCAACGTCGTCGAATTCACCAATGAGCTGGGTGGCGAAGTCCGGCTACAGCATGTCAGCTCAGTTGCCGTGGCCGGCGGTCAGTGGGAAGGCACCTTCACTGAAAAGATGTTCGATGAGGCACAGGACACCAGTCATCCCTACTTCCGCACCAAGTTCCAGTCCGAGCAGATCGTCCGCGAAGAAAGCACCGTGCCCTGGCGCGTATACCGCCCCGGCGCCGTTGTCGGCCACTCAGAAACCGGTGAGATGGACAAGATTGACGGGCCGTACTACTTCTTCCCGCTGATCAAGCAGATCCGCAACAAGGTTCCGAAATGGCTGCCGCTGCTCGGCATAGACGGCGGCAACATCCCGGTTGCACCGGTGGACTACGTAGCCAATGCCATGGTCGAAATAGCCCATCAGGACGGCCATGACGGCCAGGCCTTCCATCTGGTACAGAAACCACAGGATTCGGTAGGCCGCATTATCGAAATCCTGTTTGATGCCGCCCATGGCCCCGGTTTCGCCAAGAAATTCCACGTACCCCAGTTACCGGAAATTGTGGAGAGCGGTCTGCGCCAGACGGCCGGCGCCCTGCCCCTGGACATTGCCAAACGTCAGATGTCGCGCGCCATTGGCATCCCCGTTTCAGCACTTGGATACATCCGTAATCAGGCAATCTTCGACGATCGCCAGACACGCGCTGCGCTCAAGGGCACCGACATTAAATGCCCGGCACTGAAGGACTATGCAGAGAACCTCTGGCAGTACTGGGAAACCCATATGGACTGGCCGCGCCGCAGCCGCCGGGCCAGTGCGCGCCTCAGTGGCAAGGTCGTGGTCATTACCGGTGCTTCCAGCGGTATCGGCCTGGAATCAGCCAAGAAATTTGCAGCCAATGGCGCCATCGTCGTACTTGTAGCCCGCAGCCTGGACAAACTGGAGGAACTGGCAGAGACCATCCGCGCACATGGCGGTGACGCCTACGCCTACTCCTGCGACCTGAACAATATGGAAGCCATCGACGAGCTTGCCGTCAGGGTGCTGCAGGACCTGGGCCGGGTCGACATTCTGGTTAATAACGCAGGCCGTTCTATCCGCCGCGCCGTGCTCGAATCGCTGGACCGCTTCCACGACTACGAGCGCACCATGCAGCTGAACTATTTCGGCTGCGTACGCCTGATCAACGCTCTACTGCCCTCCATGGTGGCGCAGAAGAGTGGCCAGATCATCAATGTCTCCAGTATTGGCGTCCTGTCCAACGCACCGCGTTTTGCAGCTTATGTCGCCAGCAAGGCCGCCCTTGACGCCTTTTCGCGCTGCCTCTCGGCTGAGGTGAAGCTGCATAACGTAGAAATCAGCACCATCTACATGCCTTTGGTGCGTACGCCCATGATTGCGCCGACCAAACTCTACGACTACGCTCCGGCCTGGTCGGTGGATGCGGCGACTGATCTGGTGCTGGACGCCGCGGTTCACCGCACCAAACGCGTCAAGACCGTGCTGGGTCAGGCCGCCGAACTGAGCTACGCCCTCTGGCCCAAGCTCAATGACAGTATCCTGGGGCGTGCCTTTACCCTGTTCCCTTCGTCTTCGGCAGCCAAGGGCATCCGCCAGGACGAGCAGAAACTCAGCAAGGAAGGCATGGCGCTGGCCTATCTGCTCAGGGGATCCTATCTCTAGCAGCAGCCTCCGCCTGACTGCCGCCAATCCGAGTGCCGGCTGCTGCCAAGGCAGCAGCCGGCATTTCACCCAGCACTCCCGTTCTTGCCATTCGGACACATCGCTGTTATTAATGAACTAAGTTAATTTAACTAAGTTCAGTTTAATGGCCCGACCTGCCCTTTCAGACTCCGATGTTGAGCAGATGCGTCAGCGCATTTGCGCTGCCACTTTGCAGATTTACGCAGAAGGCGGTTATCCGGCTGTAACCTTCAGAAATGTGGCTACACGACTGGGCATCAGTCACACCCTGATCTACCGCTACTTCAGGGACAAGGAAGAACTGCTGACCCGCCTGCGCATCGACTGCGTGGTCCGGTTCCGTGAACATCTCATTGCCAGTGACCCTCATGACCGGGGACCGCTGGCGCGCATTTACGCCATGGCTTATGCCGGCGTGCATTACGTGCTGCATCACCCGGCCGAATATCGTTTGATCTACTCGCTCAACCAGCCCGATCTGGAAACCGTGCAGGAGCTGATGGCGGAGCGCCAGGCAACTTTTGATCATATGGTTGGCGTGGTTCAGCAGGCCATAGACGCCGGCCTCGTGCAGGCCGACGCACGCACTTTGACGCATATCATCTGGACCTGCTCACATGGCCTGTTCACCCTGCATTCAGCCAATCAACTGGTGCACGGGCGCAGCCTGGAGGAACTGATCAAACCCACGCTGGAAACCGTGCTGGGCCCGCTGCTGGGCCCTCAGCCGGAGAGCCTGCAAAAACCGGGAGTAACATCATGACCACAGCGACCATGAGCAAATCCATTCCCGGCGACGCCGGCTGGCCGCTGGTCGGCTACAGCCTTGACCTGTTTCGCAACATGGACCATGTGGTCAAGGAGCGCTATGAGCGTTATGGCGAAGTCTCCTGGATGCGCATGTTCGGGAATAATTTCGTTGTCCTGCTGGGTCCCGACGCCAATCAGTTTGTTTATCAGAACCGCGGCGATCTCTTCGAGAACGCCGCCTGGAATGTCCTGATCGGCCCTTTCTTCCCCAGAGGCCTGATGCTGCTCGATTTTGATGAGCACCGCATGCACCGGCGCATCATGCAACAGGCCTTCCAGAAACAGGCGCTGGAAGGCTATCTGGACATCATGAATCCCCGCATAGCGCATGATATTGGCAGCTGGCGCGAGAGTGCGCATTTCGAAGTCTTGCCAGCCATGAAGGACATGACCCTCAACGTCGCCAGCGAAGTCTTCCTGGGCCATCCTCCCGGGGCCGAAGCAGAGCGACTCAAGACCGCCTTTGTCTACCTGGTGCGCGCCGGCGCCAGCGTTATCCGCTATCCCCTGCCATTCACACGCTGGCGACAGGGCATCACAAGCCGTCGCTTGCTGGAAGACTGGTTCCGCCGCGAACTACCCGAGAAAAGACGCTCCAGCCAGGACGACCTGTTCAGTCGTCTGTGTCATGCCGAAACCGACCAGGGCGAATTGTTCGATGACGAAGATGTCATCAATCACATGATTTTTCTGCTGATGGCCGCACACGACACCAGCACTATCACCCTCACCAACATGCTCTACCAGCTTGCCCGCCACCCGGACTGGCAGACCCGTTTACGCGAGGAGAGCCGCGCACTGGGCAAGCAACAGCTGTCGTATGAAGATCTGGCCAGTCTGCAGAACATGAAACGGGTCATGAAAGAGACCCTGCGACTGTGCGCCCCTGTTCCCAGCATGCCCAGACGGACCACCCGGGACTGTGAATTCAAGGGATTCGAAATCCCGGCCAACCAGCTGGTGACCATCAGCCCATGGTTTGCTCACAAGATGCCGGAATACTGGCAGGAGCCGGAGTACTTCGACCCCGAGCGCTTTGCGCCGGGCCGCGAAGAAGACAAACAACATCCGTTCCAGTGGGTTCCGTTCGGCGGCGGCGCGCATAAATGCATCGGCCTGCACTTCGGTGAAATGGAAGTCATGGCGGCTCTGCACCAGATACTGCTGAACTACGAGTGGTCCGTGCCCGCAGATTACCGCGTGCGCTACGATTTCAGGACCCTGCCCATCCCGCGCGACAAGCTGCCGATCAACCTGCGGCGTATCGTCTGAATGGAGTAATTTCTTGGGCTGGGCAGCCGCTACAGGTAAACTAAGCACCTGATAACCCGGCTTTGGCCGGAACAGTCACTGCGCAGGCGGGGTTGTCACAAAGCAAGACTCTACTGCGCAATCTTGATTCTCTCGGGGGAGAAAACATGTCTTTACCAGAACATCCGACAGGACTGGATGGCCTATATCATTGGGAAGAAACCACGCCGAATAACGTCTACATGACGCAACCGCATAGCGGTGGCCAGACCACTGACTACACCTGGGCCGAGGTGGGTAATGAAGCTCGCCGCATGGCGAGCTACCTGAAATCGCTCGACCTGCCGGAAAACAGCAAGATTGCCCTGGTTTCCAAGAACTGCGCGCACTGGATCATTGCCGACCTCGCCATCTGGATGGCCGGCCATGTCAGCGTGCCGCTTTATCCGACCCTGAATGCCGAAACGGTCCGCTATATCCTGGATCACAGTGATTCCGAGCTGCTGTTTATCGGCAAACTCGACGACTGGGGCATGATGAAAGACGGTGTGCCTGCCGACATGCCCACCATCAGCCTGCCGCTGTGTCCGCAGAAAAACGAACTACCAGCCGAGTGCCAGGACTGGTACGACGTCATTGAAAAACAGGAGCCTCTGCAAGGCCAACCGCGCCGCGGACTGGATGAACTGGCAACCATCGTTTATACCTCCGGCAGTACCGGCAAACCCAAGGGCGTGATGATCAATTTCGGTTCCATCTGCGCCACCTCCAACCTGGTCAAGAATCTGACGGATGTTGGGCCGAACGACCGCGTGCTTTCATACCTGCCGCTCGCCCACGTCTACGAACGTGCCGCCATCGAGGCCAACACACTGCGTTATGGCGCCCATGTGTATTTTGCCGAGTCGCTGGACACCTTCGCTGCCGATCTGCGCCGCGCCAGTCCGACGTTCTTCCATTCCGTGCCGCGTCTGTGGGTGAAATTCCAGCTTGCGGTGATGGACAAGATTGGTGAAGAGAAATATCACAGGCTCATGCGTATTCCCGTTCTGCGCGGCATCATCAAGAAGAAGATTCTCAAGCAGCTGGGTCTGGAGAACGTAAAGATTGCCGCCACCGGTTCAGCGCCTCTGCCTGCCAGTGTGATCGAGTGGTATCGCGGCCTGGGGCTGGAACTGCTCGAAGGTTACGGCATGACCGAAAACTTCGCCTATTCACATTGCTCCATGCCTGGCCGCAGCCGCGTCGGTTTTGTCGGCCATGCCCAGGAAGGCGTGGAGACCAAAATTGCCGAGAACGGTGAAATTCTGGTCAAGAGCCCGGGCACCATGATGGGCTATTACAAAAATCCGGAAAAGACGGCGGAGGACATTACCGAAGAAGGTTACCTGCGTACCGGTGATATGGGTGAAATTGACGACGATGGCCGTCTAAAAATCACCGGGCGTGTGAAAGAACTGTTCAAGACCAGCAAGGGTAAATATGTTGCCCCCGTGCCGATCGAGAACAAACTCTGCCACCACCCCAAGATCGAAGTCGTCTGCGTGGCCGGTGCGAACCAGCCACAACCCTATGCACAGGTTCTTCTATCTGAGGATGCCCTGGCGGAACGGGCCAAAGGCACACTCGATGAGGCCGGCCTCACCGAGGAATTCAGTGAAATCCTGGATGAAGTCAATGCCACGCTGGACCCGCATGAACATGTACAGTTCATGGTTGTGGTCAAGGACAACTGGACTATCGAGAACGGCTTCCTTACGCCTACCATGAAGATCAAGCGCAATGTGATTGAAGAGCACTATGCGCCAAACATCGAAGCCTGGTACAGCGCCAGAAAAAAAGTCATCTGGGAGAGTTGATCCAGCCTGTAAAAAAGGCCTCTCGAGAGAGGCCTTTTTTTATGTGGCATGCTGACTAGCAACCCTTGAACACCGGTTTACGCTTCTCGAAAAAGGCCTTCATAGCCTCTTTCGCATCTTCGCTGTTTGAACAGATGGTCTGATAGGCCGCCTCAAGGTTGAGTGTCTCGCTCAAGGTCTGGTTTTCAGCCGCACGCAGGATGCGCTTGGTAAAGCCCAGCGCCATCGGCGCTTTCTCAGCCAATGATTTGCCCCAGGCAATGGCTTCATCCCTGGCTGCGCCATCGGCTACCACGCGGTTGGCCAACCCCTTGTCGCGGCATTCCGCCGCAGGCAAGCGCTGTGACTCGGCAAAGAACTCATAGGCCCGCCGGTAACCCAGCTGATTCACCAGCAACCAGGTTGCGCCGCCATCCGGCACCAGGTTGATATTGGCAAATGGCGACATCATGAAAGCGTTCTCGGCCATGACCACCAGGTCACAACTCAGGGCATAGGACATGGAAATGCCCGCCGCTGGTCCTTCAATCGCCGCTATCACCGGCTTTTCCATGCCGGCAATAATCTCCACCGGCACCTTGAAATAGCGCTTGATGTCATCTTCTATGCGAATCGGGTGCTCCTGTTCACTGCTGATGACCGAGATGTCCGCGCCGGCACTGAAAGCGCCACCCTCACCCGTCAGTACAACCGCGCTCACAGTGTCATCTGCAGCGGCGCGGGCAAGCGCCTCGGCAAGTTCCTGCACCGTTTTGTGGGTCAGCGCATTCTTCGCTTTCGGGTTATTCAGACTGATTGATACAACATTGTCATGCCGGTCAAACAGTAAAGTCTCAAAGTTGCTCACACTGGGCTCCGTCTGGAAATCAATGGCAAGAGTATCGGCAGACACAGGCGAACGCGCCTCCTCCGAAAGCACCAGAATTCAGCATCAGGCAGCCTCAGGCATCTGTTCATTCGCCTTCAGCGCACCCGCAATCAGCTCGAACGGAAACACATCGACCTCGATGGCGGCCAGACGGGCCTCACGCTGCTTATTGACCAGCGCCAGTTCCTCGGTCGTGATGATGCCGGCATCCGCCGCCGCCTGCGCCACGTCTTCCACATGACCGCGCGGCAGCTTGCGCGCCTTCTGCGCCTGGGCAATCCTGCCCAGCACCGGCTGGGCTTCACAGACCAGTCGGAAAGCCTCCAGCAGACGCCCCGCACCGGCCTTGTCCGCCGCCGGACGGAAAACACCGTCGGTAATACGGTCATAGGTCGGGTTCAGGCTCTGAATGGTTCTGGCCGTTTCCTGGTACTGGCTGTCCGTAGGACCAGTGCCGATCGGGTTGATCCGCAGCAGGACGCGGCCAATGGTCCGTAGCCACAGGCCAATCACCGGGGCATCAAAGTTGGCGTAGATGCCTTCAAAGCCTTCCTGGATACGCTGCAGGGCGGTATCCATGGCAAAGCGTACCACCGGCAGGTCTGCTTCCTGGCGGCCTTCGGCCTCCCAGCGCTGCAGGGTGGCAAAGCCCATGTACATCCAGGACAGGACATCGGCATAGCGGCCGGTCAGACGGCCACGGGCCTTGAGCTTGCTGCCCATGGTGAGCATGGCCAGGTTGGTCAGCAGCGCAAACCTTGAAGAGGCCCAGCCCAGGCGGCGGAAGTAGGTGGCCGTGGGACCGGCCACCGGCGAGCCGGCGCTGTAGCCGCGGGTGAGACCGCGTACCAGGCTGCGCATGAAGGTCATGCCGATGTGACCGATCCAGCCCAGCAGGTTCTTGCGGAAGGCCGCCACATCTTCGGCATCCACCGCCGCCAGCACCTGTTGTGCGTAGGGGTGGCAGCGCGTGGCGCCCTGACCAAAGATGATCAGCGTGCGCGTCATGATGTTCGCGCCTTCGACTGTGATGCCCACAGGAGAGGCCTGGAAACCCAGACCCGGAATATTATTGGGTCCCTGCATGACACCCGAGCCCGAAAATACATCCATGGTATCTATCAGCGCTTCGCGCGAAAGCTCGGTGCTCTGGTGCTTGAGAATGGCAGACACCACCGGTGGTGCAATGCCCTTGCCCAGCGCATGCAGGCAGTAATTGTGCCCCGCAGTGGTGAGATAGGTCATGGCGGCCGTGCGTGCAACAGGCACCTCGATGCCTTCCATCTGACCAATGGGCATGCCGAACTGCTGGCGCACCATGGAATAGGCGCCGACGACGCTGGCGGCCAGACGCAGGCCGGCATTGGCGGTAGCAGGCAAGGACACAGCCCGCCCCCCGGCCAGCGCCTCCATGAGCATGCGCCAGCCTTCGCCGGCACATTGACGGCCACCGATAATATTGTCGGCCGGCACCACTACGTCCTTGCCAACGATGGGGCCGTTGTAGAAGGGATCGCCGATGGGCCAGTGACGTTCACCCATCTGCATGCCGGGCATGCTGCGCTCCAGAATGACGACACTGATACCGACATCCTTGCCCTTGCCCAGCAGGTTGTCGGCATCGCGCAGGCGTACGGCGAGACTGACAAAATCAGCTACCGGAGCAAGCGTGATGTAACGCTTGCGGAAATTCAGGCGAATCTTGATCTCGCCGTCGTCGTCCTTGAAGACTTCGCCATCGGCCTTGATAGAGGCGGCATCCGAACCGGCAGTGGGTTCAGTGAGACCAAAACAGGGAATCAGTTCTCCTTTTGCTAGCCGGGGCAGATATTGCTGCTTCTGGTCGTCTGTACCGTAGTGCTGGAGGAGTTCTGCGCCCCCAATGGAATTGGGGATCACGATGAAACTGCCGGCGGAACCAACGGCCAGCGTCTTGGCCATGACCGCCGCCACACCGGCCGGCGAAAAGCCCAGCCCACCCCATTGCTTGTCGATATTGAGCGCCAGGAAGCCGTTTTCCTTCATGAAGGCCAGCGCCTTTTCATCCACATGCGCGCGCCGGCTCTGTGCCCAGGTATCGACCATGGCGCAGAGTTCATTGCAGGGCCCGTCCAGAAAGGCCTGCTCTTCCGCCGACAGACGCAAATAGCCTTCGGCCATCATCTTGCGCCAATCGGGATTGCCGGAGAATAGCTGTCCATCCACCCAGACATCGCCGGACTCCAGCGCCAGGCGCTCGGTATCCGAAATCTGCGGCAACATCTTGTTGGCCCGCATGGTATTCATCATGGCCTTGAACATGGCTGAATTCTCCGTTCAATCAATAATCAAAAAAGAAATGGGCCACACCCCTCCAGCAGCCTTGCAGCTGGCCTTGGGAGTGCAGCCCACAGATCGTCTCCCCCGAGAGTCGATCAGGCGAAGGTTTCGCCCTTCTCGGCCATCTTCACCAGAATGGCAGCAGGCTCAAAGCGCTCGCCATACTTGGCCGCGAGTTCGCGTGAGCGTTCCACGAAGTTCTTCACGCCATATGCATTGATGAACTGCAGTGTGCCACCCTGATGCGGAGCAAAGCCCCAGCCGAAGACACTGCCGATATTGGCATCGCCGGTTTTCTCGACCACGCCCTCTTCTACGCAGCGTGCCGTTTCATTGGCCTGCGCAAACAGCATGCGATCGATCATTTCCTGTTGCGAGAGCTTTTCGGCTGCTGGCGGGAACTGTTCAGCCAGTCCCGGCCAGAGCTTCTTCTTGCCACCCTCCGGATAGTCGTAGAAGCCCTTGCCGGCCTTTTTGCCCGGGCGATCCAGCTCTTCGACAAACTTGCGCAAGGTCGCCTCGCTTGGCGGCTCCCTGTAGTCGTCGCCCAGATCCTTGCGAGTCTGGGTCATGACATGCAGCGCCAGTGACAGCGACACCTCATCCTGCAGTGCCAAAGGACCAACAGGCATACCTGACTGCAGACCTGCCACCTCGATAGCGCGTGGATTCTGACCCTCGGCCAGCAGCGCCACGCCTTCGTTGACATAGGTACCGAAGCAGCGCGAGGTGTAGAAGCCACGCGAGTCATTGACCACAATCGGCGTTTTCTTGATCTGCTGCACATAGTCGAAACCACGGGCCAGGGTTTCATCGGAGGTTTCCTCACCCACGATGATTTCCACCAGCGGCATCTTGTCGACTGGCGAGAAGAAGTGCAGACCTATGAACTTGTCCTTGCGGATACTGGCTTCGGCCAGACCCGTAATCGGCAGGGTCGAGGTATTGGAAGCAAATACGCCATTTGCGTCCATCACCGCTTCCGTTTCCTTCGTCACGCTGGCCTTGAGATCACGGTCTTCAAAAACCGCCTCGATGATCAGATCACAGCCGCTCAGGTCTTCGACCTTGTCAGTTGCCTTGATACGACCCAGCAGCTCTTCCTTCTGGCTGTTGGTGACCCGACCACGCTTCATGCCCTTGTCCAGCAGACCTTCGGAATAGGCCTTGCCCTTGTCAGCCGCTTCCTGGCTGACGTCCTTGAGCACCACCTCGATACCGGCCTTGGCCGATACATAGGCAATACCTGCGCCCATCATGCCAGCGCCGAGAATGCCCAGTTTCTTTACTTCAGAACGATCAAAGCCCTTGGGACGTGAATCACCCTTGTTCAGGGCATTCAGCTGATACCAGAAGGTGTTGATCATGTTCTTCGATACCTGGCTGACCACGAGGTCGGCAAAGTAACGGGCCTCGACATCCAGACCGGTGTCGAAATCGACCAGCGAGCCCTCGACCACGGAAGCCAAGATATTTTCCGGCGCCGGGAAGTTGCCCTTGGTCTTGTCGCGCAGCATGGAGGGCGCAATGGCCAGCACCTGCACCACAGCCGGATGCTTGGCATCGCCGCCCGGATACTTGAAGCCTTTAGCATCCCAGGGCGCGGTAGCCTTGGGATTGGCCTGACACCACTCCCGCGCCTGCTTCATCATGTCGTCGTTATCGCTGGCCAGTGCGTTGATAATGCCGGCACCCTTGGCCTTTTCGGCGCTCAGTTCCTTGCCTTCCATCATCAGCGGCAAGGAGTTCTGGATGCCGATCAGACGTGGCAGACGCTGGGTACCGCCACCACCGGGCAGCAGGCCCAGTTTCACTTCCGGCAGGCCGAACTTGGCTTTGGGATTATTCACCGCCACGCGATAGTGACAGGCCAATGCCATTTCCAGACCACCACCGAGGGCAGTACCGTTCAGCGCCGCAACCACTGGCTTGCCGCAGGTTTCCAGACGACGCAGGAAGCCCTGATAGGCGCGGGCCGCCTCATAGGCCTCCCCGGGATCGGTAATCTTGAAAATACCGTCGATATCCGCACCGGCCAGGAATTCCTTCTTGCCGGAGGTAATGATCACACCCTTGACCGCGTCGTCGCTTTCAATGCGTTCGATCGCTTCGGCAAACGGCTCGGTCAACTGCTCGTTCAGCACATTCATGCTGCGGCCGGGCATATCCATGGTCAGGGTCAGGATGCCGTCGGCATCCAGGTCCTGACGAACTGCACTATTTTCCTTGGCACTGGCTTCGTTCATGACTTCTTTCTCTGTCGCAGCCATTGTTAAATCCTCTCTACAATCGTGGCGATCCCCATGCCGCCACCCACACAAAGGGTGATGCAGCCGGTGTTCAGATCGCGGCGTTCCAGTTCATCAATGATGGTGCCGACCAGAATCGACCCTGTGGCGCCCAACGGATGGCCCATGGCAATGGCACCGCCGTTGACGTTGACTTTGTCTATATCGATATCCAGGTCACGTACGGCCCGCAGCACCACCGCGGCAAAGGCTTCGTTGATTTCCCATAGATCAATATCGCTGGCCTGCATACCGGCCTTGGCCAAAGCCTTGCGCGTCGCTGGAGCAATGCCGGTCAGCATGATGGTGGGTTCGGAACCCTGCGTGGCCAGCGCACGAATACGCGCGCGCGGTTTCAGGCCCAGTTCCTTGCCGATGCTCTCGCTGCCGATCAGGGTCAGCGCCGCACCGTCCACAATACCGGAAGAGTTACCGGCATGATGCACATGCGTGATCGACTCGACTTCCGGGTACTTGCGCAGCGCGGTGGCGTTGAAGCCCATTTCGCCCATCATCTGAAAGGACGGCTTCAGTTCACCCAGCTTGGCAGCTGTGGTTTCGCCACGCACGGTTTCGTCATGATCCAGCACGACCAGGCCGTTCACATCCTTGACCGGCACCACGGAATTGTTGAAACGCGCTTCGGCCTTGGCTTCGGCCGCCTTCTGCTGCGAGCGCACGGCAAAATTGTCGACATCCTCGCGGCTGAAGTTCTCGATACTGGCAATCAGGTCGGCACCGATGCCCTGCGGCACGAAGTCCATGGCCGCGTTGACACGCGGGTCCATGACCATGGCGCCACCATCGGAACCCATCGGCCAGCGGCTCATGGATTCCACGCCACCGGCAGCAACCAGGTCTTCCATGCCCGACATAACCTTCATGGCGGCCAGATTCACCGACTCCAGCCCGGAAGCACAGAAACGATTCTGGGTCACGCCGGTTACCGACTGATCCCAGCCAGAATACAGCACGGCGGTACGGGCAATATCGGCGCCCTGCTCACCTACCGGGGTCACGCAACCCAGTACCACGTCATCCACACGGCTGGTATCCAGCGCATTGCGCTCCTGCACGGCATCGAACAGGTTCTTCAGCAGATGAATCGGCGTAACGCCATGTAAAGAACCGTCTTTTTTGCCTTTACCACGCGGTGTGCGTACCGCGTCGTAAATAATTGCCTCGCTCATAACAACTCCAATGATTGATAAAGCAAATGTAAATTTCTGTACACCACCCGAGAAATGAGTATGCTTTTATAGATATATCGGACCGAATTATAGGCTCTGATTGTCTTGCACTGTCAAGGCGTGCTAGAAATAATGCTTACCCCCTGCTAATATGTAATTTATATTACACAATGGAAAGCCGCACTCGATGAAAGTCCGCGACCGCACACCCACCCATGACCTGGAAAATCTCTCACCACAGGTGCGTCAGCGTATTGAGGATGCTGCACTGCAGCTGTTCTCGAGGCGCGAATTCCATAGAGTGGGACTGGACGAAATCGCTCGCGAGGCCAACGCCTCACTACAGACCATCTACAAGTACTATGGCAGCAAGGACGCCATTCAACGCGCCTGCCTGAACTTCTGGCTCAGCAAACTTGCCACTCGCATGGTCGACCACCTCAAGGGCATTGAGACCTACAAGGACCGCCTGCGCAAAGTATTCTGGGTGGTGCTGGATTTCTTCGACCGTAATCCCAAGGTCGCAGAAATGATTCATGGATCGGTCTATGGCCGCACCTGGCGCAAGGACGAGAGTTTCCAGCAGAAGGAACTGACGCAGACCTTCCTGCATGTACTCAATGAAGGCGTGGAAAAAGGCATCCTCACCGACGAAGTTGAACCGGCCATTCTGCTTGACTACGTATATGGCGTGCTCATGCGCCTGATCCAGATGCATATCGTGCGACGGGAGGAGACCGCTCTCGCGGACAGGGCAGAGATTCTGTTCGAGATGATCTGGCGGGCAATTGCCAAACCTGCAGCCGCCTAGACAGCGGCCAACCGGTGCCACAGGCATCAACTGTTCAGCACCGGCAGACGGCAGACTGACAGTCAGCCGTTTCAGGCTGCCCGCTTGCTTCTGAGCTGGTACACCGCACGGCTGACTGCCACCACCTCGCCATCGGCGTTTTTCAGCTCACCTTCCAGTTCAAATACAGCCTTGCCGTTGGCTGCCGCCTCGGCTTCCAGTTCGGCAATACGTTCGTCCGGCATATTGATTTCGATAGAAACCGTACCTTTTGCCGGTTTCAGGTACTTGATACTCATCTCGGTCACGATGGGTATGAAACGCTTGGTATCAAAGGTGGTCAGGTACAAGGCCCCGCCCGGCACTTCGGCCAGGGTGAATAAAGCGCCTGCGTACATGGTGCCTATGTGATTGACGTTGCCCTTGAGCGGCATTTCACAGACCACATGGCCGCGCTCCATCACCCTGGCGCGAAAACCGGTACGCCGCACGAAGGCGATGCTTTTCTCGACCGCCAGCTTCATCACACGCGGCTTCAGCTTTTCGGCCAGCGCGTCTATGGGCAGGCCACTACGCCGCACCAGGTCGGCGCCTTTCTGCAGGGAATCGGATATTGCCATCTTGGAACTCTCGAAAGTGAATGCCGCGATGGTAGTACAAAGCCAGGCAAGAGGCCCGGGCAGGGGCAAGCATGATTACCCGATTCAGGCCAGGGCGTCTCTCAGCAGACCCGGCGCCGTGTCCATCGCAGTATCAAAAACCTGCCGCCGGCGCCTGGGATCCATCATGTTCGAGCCAAAGGCTTGCAGGTCAGCCGGCCCCGGCTCCAGACGAATGACGCGTTTGCCGTATGACTTCAACAGGGCCACCTCCCTGTCCACGATCCGCGTCATGTAACGACGGACGCGCCGCTCTATCTTCTCCATGGCCGAACTGGGTGAATCCGGCCGGCTGGAAGCCATAGGGGCCAGAATGATGACTTCCTCGATGTCAGTATCTACCAGCAGGTCCGCGGAAACCGGAGACGCGACACCCCCATCAATGTACTGTCGACCATTAAGATGCACGGGCGGACACCAGCCCGGCACACCATAGGACGCACAGACTGCATCGCTGAGCGCCACAGCCGGTGCATCCGACCCGCCGAAAGCCACGCGCTTGCCGCTTTCAACATCGACCGCAACAATCCAGGTCGCCGGATGGGGCGCCCATTCTCCCACAGGCACAGCCGAATCAATGAGATTACGGAAAGGCGTCATGTCGAATCCGCCCTTGGGCAACACGCCACAAAGCGCGGACAGACTCGACACCTCGCCTTTGAGGCCTTTCCATAACAGCCTGGCGCCGGTAAACCCCAACTTGGGCAAAGGCGGATAAGCGCCTCCTGTATCGGTATCGTGATTCCATACACAGTGTTCATCCACCTCGCCGCGCTGACAGGCCGCGAGACGCGCCACACTGACGCCGGCACCCAGCAGCGCGGCCAGCACTGCCCCGGCGGAAGTGCCGATGAGAACATCGGCATCGCGCACATCCCAGCCCAGCTCCTTTTCCAGTGCTTCCAGGGTAGCGATTTCCCAGGCCGCGCCCGCGACCCCGCCACACCCGAGAACCAAAGCCCTTTTCATGCTGCCTTCCCCATCACTGCCTGAGATGAACACTCGCTGTGATAACTTTCCAGGTCAAACTCTTTCAACAGGCTACGCATCCTGAAAGTGCTCCAGGGAAAACCCACCGAGTTAAAGCCGTTACGATCCAGGTAGTAACTCGAGCATCCTCCGGTGTTCCACACTGTGCCCTGCAGATCACGCTGCAGCTTTTCGTTGTAACTGACCTGAACCTCTTCACGCACCTCAATGCGTGAGAGCCCTTTTTGCCGCATCGTCTTCAGTGCGCTGACGATGTACTGGATCTGGGCCTCGATCACCACAAACGCAGAGTTATGGCCTATACCCAGATTGGGCCCCAGCACCATGAAGGCGTTCGGCAGACCCGCGATGGTGGTTCCACGATAGGCCTGCATCCGGTCCTTCCATATCTGTGACAAGGAACACCCCTCAGCGTCAAAGATCCTTTCCGCGATAGGCGGCTCGGTCACATGAAAGCCCGTGCCCAGAATAATGGTATCCACCTCGGCTTCGCTGCCATCAGCACCGACCACCACACTACCGTGCACTTCCTGCACGGCTGCCGTAAACAGATCGACATTGTCCTGGCACAGAGCCGGGTAATAATCATTGGACATTAATACGCGCTTGCATCCAAGGGTGTAGTCAGGTGTGAGTTTGGCCTGCAATTGCGCATCGGGCACGGACTTCTTCAGGTGCCAGAGTCCGATCTTCTGGAACTGACGCAGAAGCGCCGGGCGCCGGAAGCCGATGCCGAAACTCTCGAAACCTCCGTAGATCATCTTGCGCCAGCTGCCGAGTAACCAGCCCAGTCCGAAGGCCCTGCGTTCCAGTTCAGGGATGCGGCGATTGGGCTTGGGCAGGACCCATTGTGGCGTGCGCTGGAAAATACTGAGCCTGGAAACCCTCGGCTGTATCTCCGGTACAAACTGTATGGCCGAGGCGCCCGTGCCAATCACGGCCACGCGTTCACCCGTCAAGTCATGCGCATGGTCCCAGCGCGAGGAATGAAACAGCTTGCCTTTGAAATCCTTGAGTCCGGGAATATCCGGAATGACAGGTTCATGCAAATAGCCGCCGCAGGAAACCACTGTACGGCCATACCAGGTGTTGTCGGACGTGCGCACCACCCAGTAACCGGCTGCCTCATCCCATTGGGCATGCTCAACCGGCTGCTGGAAGCGGATATAGGGCCGAATGCCATACTGCTCCACGACCTGCAGCACATAGTCCTGGATCTCGGCCTGGCCGGCAAAAGTCCGACTCCAGTCAGGATTCTGCGCAAAGGAATAGGAATACAGGGCTGAAGGCACATCGCATTCACAACCGGGATAAGTGTTGTCGCGCCAGGTGCCGCCGACTTCTTCGGCTTTCTCCAGTAAAACGATGTCATCGAAACCCGCCTCGCGTAATTTGATGGCCGTGCCTATGCCGCTGATACCGGCGCCGATAATGATGCAGTCGTGAATATTCAGGGACATGTTTACCTCACAAGCCGTTTGATTCGCAGGTCATAGCTTTCATGCGCTGCCCGGTTGAGTTTTTTCAATATCCGGTCATCACCCAGGACACGACGCCCGGCCCGGGTAACGGATTGCGGCATGAGGCGATACAGGGCAGACGCCGCTTCCAGGTAGCGGGGCACCGCAACAAAGAGTTGCGGCCTGCGGATGCTGTCGACAATGGCCTGTGCCACGTCTTCAGGATCGACCGCCGGAATACCCCGGCCGGCCTCCTCGGTTCCGGATGCCAGCTCGGTACGCACCTTTGAAGGCATGATCGCTGTAAATGCAATGCCGCTATCCCGGTACTCGGCGGCCAGCGACTCCGTCAGGCCAACGACGGCAAACTTGGTCCCGGCATAAATGGCCGCGCCGGGAATCGCGAAGCGTCCGGCCAGAGAGGCTACGTTAATAACATGCCCCGAACCTCTCTCCAGCATTTCCGGCAGTACCAGCTGAGCGCCGGTAATCACACCCCGGAAGTTGATATCTATTTGCGCATCGGCCAGCGCCGGTTCTTCTTCGTGGAAAGCCCCCATCGGCATGATACCGGCGTTATTGATCAGCACGTCCACAGGTCCCAGCGCACCCACTGTGGCGTTGATAAAGGCTGCAAATGAAGTCCGGTCCCGCACATCAAGAGCGCAGCCAAAACCATGCAACGCCGCGGCTTCCTGTTCGGCCAGATCCGCATCCACATCCCCGATGCTGACTTTCGCGCCTTCTGCCGCCAGCGCCTTCGCCGTTGCCAGGCCAATACCACGTGCACCGCCGGTAATGGCTACGACAAGGCCGGATAACTCTTTTCTGGACATCGCCGCTCCTTAATATACGAAAATGTATGTGACATACGAGTTCGTATGTTGATATTATTTACTCACATACGAAGTGGTATGTCAACGGGATTCGATATGAATGCAAAACCCAGCCGACACGCACGCGCCCGGGAAGCTGCCAAACAGGAAACCCGCGCAGCTCTCATTCGCGCCGCGACTGAAGTCTTTTCAAAAAAGGGCATCGACGCGAGTCTGGACGAAATCTGCGCCCATGCCGGATATACCCGAGGCGCTTTCTATGTGCATTTCAAGAACCGTGATGAACTGGCGGCCGCGGTCATGGAGCGTGTCGGCCAGGGCGTACTCGATACGTTGCTGGGCACGGACGAGGCGCAGCCCATCGAAAATCTTGGCGACCTGGTAAACCGTTTTATCAAGGCCCTGATCAGCGGCGATTACCCGCTGACCCGGAACGGGGGCGTCAGGCCCTACCAGCTACTGGATGCCTGCGCACGTTCCAGCGCCATACGCGATCAGTATATGGAACATGTCCGCGCCAGCATGGATCGCCTGGGCGGCATCTGTCAGCGGCTACAAACGCAGGGTGAGATCAGGAATGACATCACGCCGCAGCAGCTGGGCTTCTGGCTTGTCACCCTGGTGATTGGCCTGCATACGCTGTATGACCTCGACATGGAGATCGACTTTGCCGGCAGCATGCAGTCTCTGCTGAAACTGGTACAGCCTCCTGCTGCCTAATCCGGGTCAAGCAATCTCGGACCGGCGCCCTGCTCCGCCAGCTCGTCCCAGGGATTGCGTAGCGGACAGGCATCCACGGACAGACAGCCACAGCCTATGCAATCCGTGAGCTGATCGCGCATCGCCGTCAGGCGCTGTATCCGGTCATCCAGATCCCCTCGCCATTTCTTCGATAATCTTTTCCAGTCAGCGGCTGTGGGCATGCGCCCCTTGGGCAAGGTATCCAGCGCCTGCTTGATTTCAGCAAGCGGGATACCCGTGCGTTGCGCCACCTTGATCAGAGCGACGCGACGCAGGACAGCGCGCGGGTAACGGCGGTGATTGCCTGCATTGCGCCAACTACGAATCAAGCCCTTCGACTCGTAGAAATGCAGGGTGGAAACCGCCACGCCGCTACGCTCAGCCACTTCACCGACGGTCAGTTCCTTGCCCCAGTCTTCAGGATTAATTTTTCCGATCATGAACACCCCCTTGACCTAAACATTACTTGAGGTTTTACCCTTCTCCACAGTGTTTGGCAAATGTGAAGGAGTCGCAAGATGCAAAAGACACGTATAGGCCTGATATATGGCAGCACACGCGAAGGGCGCTTGTGCGAATCTGTCGCTGAATGGGCCGCTGGACGCATATGGCAGCGCAACAGTTTTGAAGTAGATGTACTCGACCCTGTCACCATGGATCTGCCGGTGCGAATGACGTCCGGGGAAAACGCGGCGGTGGCGAATCTGCAAAAACAAGTGGGCCAGGCCGACGCCTTCGTGGTAGTCGTCCCTGAATACAACCACAGTTATCCGGCTCCCTTAAAAGCCATGATTGATTCTGTGAACGAGGAATGGCGGGCCAAACCGGTCGGTTTTGTATCCTATGGCGGCATTTCCGGCGGGCTGCGTGCAGTCGAGCATCTGCGCCTGGTGTTCGCGGAACTGCATGCGGTTGGCATTCGCAACAGCGTGAGCTTCGCAGACGTCTGGAACCAGTTCGACGAAAACGGTCACCTGAAATCGCCGCTGAGATACAACAAGTCCATGGACAACATGCTGTCGCAGCTGCAATGGTGGGCCACCGCGCTGAAGAGCGCCAGAGAGATCACACCCTATGGGAGGGCTGCATGAAACCTGTTGTGCTGATTAATGTCTTTACCGTGAAGCCGGGCAAACTCAACGCATTCATTGAACTGCAGACTTCGGCCATTCAGCTTTTCAGCCACAGGATCAGCGGTTGGCGCGGCAGTCGTCTGCATAAAGGCCTGGGCGGTAACACGGCAGTCATGATGACAGTGTTCGATACGGTCGAGCATCACAAAGCCTGGATCGCAAGCGAACAATTCGAGCAACATCGCGTCAAGGTGCTGCAACTGGTGGAAAAAGTGGAACCCGCTTATTACGAAGTCGCACATGAAGCCGGTCATCTCGATTTTTGAAAACCGGCTACACTCGCCGGCTACGGGAGCCACGGCCTCCTGAGTGACCAGCTGAATTCAACTGCCCGGCGAAACGAATAAGGAGATTGCGTGCAGCCAATCATAGATATCCAGAATCTGAACAAGACCTACGATTCCGGCTTCCAGGCCCTGAAAGGAATCAACCTGCAAATACGCAAGGGTGAAATATTCGCCCTGCTCGGCCCCAACGGGGCCGGCAAAACAACCTTGATCAGCACCATTTGCGGCATCGTCAATCCGACTGACGGCAGTATCTTTGCTGGCGGTCATGATGTGATGGGCGATTATCGCGCCGCGCGCTCCCTGATTGGCCTTGTGCCCCAGGAAATCTCTACAGACGCCTTTGAAACCGTATGGGCCACAGTCAATTTCAGCCGCGGCCTGTTCGGCAAACCGCGCAACCATGACTATGTGGAAAAGGTTCTGCGCGACCTGTCTCTCTGGGACAAGAAGGACGCACGCATTCTCGAGCTTTCCGGCGGCATGAAGCGCCGGGTCATGATCGCCAAGGCCCTGTCGCATGAACCCGAAATTCTTTTCCTGGATGAACCTACCGCCGGCGTCGATGTGGAGTTGCGGCGAGACATGTGGGAAATGGTCAGAGGGCTGCGCGAAAACGGCGTCACCATCATTCTTACCACGCATTACATTGAAGAAGCCGAGGAAATGGCCGACCGTATTGGCGTCATCAATCATGGCGAACTGATTCTGGTCGATGAAAAGAATGCCCTCATGGACAAACTCGGTAAGAAGCAGTTGACCCTGCATCTGCAATGCCCGCTGCAAGCCATCCCCGACGAACTGGCCAATGAACCCCTGGAACTGTCGGCCGATGGCATGGAGCTGGTGTTCACCTTTGACATTCAGAGCGAGCACACGGGGATAGCCGCCCTCATGCGCCGTCTCAATGCGCACGATATCGATTTCAAGGACCTGCATACCAGCGAGAGTTCGCTGGAGGAAATCTTCGTCAACCTGGTCAGGGAGAAACGATGAATATTTATGCCATCCGCGCCATTTACAAGTTTGAAATGGCCCGCACCTTTCGCACCCTGATGCAGAGCATCGCCTCTCCGGTGATGTCCACTTCGCTTTATTTTGTAGTCTTCGGGGCCGCCATCGGCTCGCGCATGGTGGAGATCGACGGCATCAGTTACGGCGCCTTCATCATCCCCGGGTTGATCATGTTGTCGCTGTTGAACGAAAGCATCTCCAATGCCAGTTTCGGCATCTATTTTCCGAAGTTCTCCGGCACTATCTATGAAGTCCTTTCCGCACCGGTTTCGCATGTAGAAGTGGTGCTGGGCTACGTGGGTGCGGCCGCCAGCAAATCCATCATGCTGGGCATATTGATCCTGCTTACCGCCCGCCTGTTTGTGGATTATGAAATCCTGCATCCCTTCTGGATGATCGGTTTTCTGGTGCTAACTGCTGTCACCTTCAGCCTGTTCGGCTTCATCATCGGCATCTGGGCAGATGGTTTCGAGAAGTTGCAGATCGTACCCCTGATGATTGTCACACCCCTGACTTTCCTGGGCGGCAGCTTTTATTCCATCGACATGCTGCCGGGCATCTGGCAGAAAATCAGCCTGTTCAATCCGGTGGTTTACCTGATCAGCGGCTTTCGCTGGAGCTTCTATGGGGTATCGGACGTCGGCGTTGCCGTCAGCTTCGGCATGACCCTGCTGTTCATGTTGAGTTGCCTGCTGTTGATCTGGTGGATATTCAAAACCGGCTACAAACTCAAGACCTGAGTCATAAAAAAAGCCCCGCCGAAGCGGGGCTTTTAGTTGCCGGTTAAACCAGCTTACTGGCTGACCGATGGCAGGAACACACTGCTGGCATTGCCGCAGGGTGCGCCGCCAATAGCTTCCGCCAGAGGTGGGCCGAGTGCTGGAATGGAGCACAGTGCCGACGGATCAAGCGGACTACCGCCACCGCCTCCACCGCCGCCATCGCAACTACCGCCAGCCGCCCCAACGAGGGCCGGCCCCAGTGTTGGAATAGCGCAAAGTGCCGACAGGCAGGCCATGCCAGTCGGATCACCCGGCAGGCAGGTGTCACCTCCGCCATCACCACCACCGGTACATACGCCGCCGAGAGGACCAGCTATGGCTGGGCCGATTTCCGGAATTGCACAGAGCAGGGTCGGGTCAATCGGGCTGCCACCGGCGCCATCACCGCCATCACCACAGCTACCTCCGGCCGCTGACACGATCTGTGCGCCAATTTCCGGAATTGCGCAAAGCTGAGACAGACAGGCCATGCCGGTGGGATCGCCCGGCAGGCAGACGTCGCCACCTGCGTCACCATCGCCATCGCCGTCACCATCACCGCCTACGCATACACCGCCGAGGCCACTAACGATCTGCGGACCGATAACCGGGATCACACAGAGTTGCGCCGGATCAACAGGAAGCCCGCCGGCACCATCCCCGCCCGGACCACAGCTACCACCTGCCTGCTCGACAATGGCCGGCCCAAGGGTCGGAATTGCGCAAAGCTGAGACAGACAAGCCATACCCGTCGGATCACCTGGCAAACAGACATCTCCGCCGTCACCGTCGCCATCCCCGTCACCATCGCCATCGCCATCGCCACCATCAATACAGGTGGAACCCAACGCACTGACGATCTGTTCGCCAATAGTGGGGATAGCGCATAACTGAGCCGGGTCTACAGGCAGTGGGCTATCGCCGCCTTCACCACCGCCAGTGCAGGCGCCACCGGCAGCACTGACAATCTGCTCACCCAGAACAGGAATCAGACACAGCTGCTCGGCACAAAGCTGACCGGTCGGGTCGCCAGGCAGGCAGAAACTGGCAGCATCACCACCGTCTCCGTCTCCGTCTCCGTCGCCGTCGCCGTCCCCGTCGCCGTCGCCATCACCACCGTTCAGGATGAAGTCATCGTCGTCGCTGTCAGAACAGGCAGTCACGGACACCGCAACTGTCGTCAGACAGAACGTCAGAAAAATAAGCTTAAGAATGTCCCTCAGCATCGTCCCTCCTCCATGTGAATTCCCAGTTCATACAAAAAAGACCGGGTAAAAAAACTTACAGAACCCGTCCACCATAAACCACCTAAAACCAATTGTCAGTATTTTCTTACAGGACCGGGAAAGTCTGGAAGGCAGACAGCTGAAAAGCCAGGGAGATAGAACTGATTAGCACCGGGAAATCAGCTTCGGGGCATGAAACTGCGCGCCAAGCCCTGGCGATCTGCGACGCCGTCGCAGGTGAGACACGGCAGGCGGAACTACCCTGGACGAAAGCAATGTTGGTGGGACTAGCAGGAGTCGAACCTGCGACCTGCCGCTTAGGAGGCGGCTGCTCTATCCAGCTGAGCTATAGCCCCGAATAACTGTTAAGGCCCTGCTCAGGGCATCTGGATGCCACCGCCAGGCATGCTCCCACCTGGCATACTCCCGCCCGGCATACCACCTCCCTGACCGCCACGGCCAGGAACCACGATGGAGGATTGCGCCTCACGCTGCAGTCGCTTGAGTTCTTCAAGGGTGTCATTAATACCCTGCCGTGCGGCCTGGGCGAACCCCTCTACTGCTTCGGCAAGATTGCTCGCCTCGATCTGGAAATTCACCGGCAAGCTGCCCATCGGGGTGAGAATGGTGGTTTGGCCTTCATAGAGCGTTTCGCGGCTGCTGTCATCACTGCCATCACTTTTCACGGGTATGAGGCAACGAATAACGCCTGCACGGCGATCGGTAATACTTTCTTCCCGGTATAACTGTCCGGCATCCAGCTTGATTTCGGGAATTCCTTGCTCTTCAGACATGGCGATCAACTTATAGTATGAATGGTGGAGCTGGGCGGGATCGAACCGCCGACCTTAGCATTGCGAACGACACGCTCTCCCAACTGAGCTACAGCCCCACAAATGAATATATTCAAATACTTACAATACAATCTGACAACAAATTTTGCGCTTGCAAGTATTATTTGCCACAATATTGCCACAGTTATTTACAAACAGCAATCTACTACTGATGGCAACAATTCGAAAGCGTGGACCATACCAGTGGGAAGCGCAAATTCGCAGAAAAGGTTTCCCGCACCAGCAGAAAACCTTTAACACCAAGAACGAAGCTAGCGCTTGGGCTTCAATGATTGAGTCTGAAATGTCTCGTGGCATCTGGGTTAGCAGATCGGAAGCCGAAGAGACAACTTTGCTCGAGGCCCTTGTACGTTACGGGAAAGAAATTACGCCTACGAAAAAAAGTGTCATCACTGAAACTTCGAGTCTACGAATACTGGCCAATGAAGAACTAGCAACCCGCACAATGGCATCGATCAGAAGCTCTGATATTGCCCACTTGCGCGATGCCTGGTTAAAGGAATACAAGGCTGCAACGGTATTGCGTCGTTTACAACTGCTGTCCCATGTATTCAATATTGCGCGTAAGGAATGGGGCATGGAATCGCTGGCCAATCCTGTCGAACTCGTCCGCAAACCTAAACCGAATGACTCCAGATCGAGACGCATAAGTACAAGTCAACAAGGGACGGATGAACTCGAATGTATTATCAAGGCCACCGGCTCTACCCTCCTCCCCTCCATCCTCCATCTGGCCGTAGAGACTGCTATGCGACGCAGCGAGATCGTCAATCTTCGCTGGGAAAATATCGATTTGGAGCGCCGCGTTGCGCATCTTCCGGCAACCAAGAATGGCAGCCCGCGTGATGTTCCACTTTCAACAAAGGCGACCGAGGTACTTCAGGCCTTGAGAGATGCTTGTGGTGGTGACACTTCCACTGGCAGGGTATTTCACCTGCGCGAGGATGCGGTCACCAGAGCGTTCGAGCGTGCGGTATCCCGTGCCCGTGGAAAGTATGTCCAGGAATGCAAGGAAGCCAGTATACGTCCCGACGAGAAGTTTCTAGCTGATCTACGCTTCCATGACTTGCGGCATGAAGCGACATCTCGATTGGCACAGACATTTCAATTGGCGGAGTTAACGAAGGTCACGGGCCACAAAGACCCGCGCATGCTTATGCGTTATTACCATCCTCGAGCTGAAGATCTTGCAAAACGGCTTGCCTAGATTCGGATAGACTAGAACCACCGACCTCAGCATTATGAGGCGATTTGGCATTTCACAGGTCATTTAAAACCAGTTACTTACGGCGCCTGCCTTTGCCAAACCGTATTTCACTGACACTTCAATGACATCTCAGCGCACTTCGCGTTGACACATTTCTGGCACAACGCGTCTTACTTCCCCATTCAAGGCCAGAGACGTATTTGGAGTGATGTTCATTAAAGGAAACTGAGCAAATACCCGCCCCAGCTCAGGCCCGCCCCAACTCCGGTTACAGCCACCTGGTCTCCAGGTCGCCATTCTTCCCAGCGCATGGATAAGACTGCCGTTGATGATGAGCCGGCAGTATTACCGAACTTATCCACGTTCTTATGGTGATGTTCTGTCGCTATACCCGCGAGTTTGCATACGTTCTCAAGCATTCGTAGATTTGCCTGATGACCGACAAACTGCAGAGGCCTGCCTGACTGTGCTCGTTTTCTCAGACGCTGAATCTGTTCAAGTGTCTTCTTGATGGCGAATTTCTGTACCGCACTTCCGTTCTGACTGAAATAGCCTGCCCGGGGCACGACAATATTGTCGGCGCCCTTGGGATCGGATACCAGCTCGCAGCCACTGATCCTCGCCCTCGTCGGGACTTTAGCAGACAGTACAACTGCGGTAGTCGCATCTCCCCACAACACCGCACTATTCCTGTCGTTGAAATTTACTGTCCTGCTGACAGCTTCAGGCTGTACCAGCATCACGTACTCGGGCACCTTCCTCGCATGCATCATGGACATCAGATGCAAGGCCGCAAAGAAACTGGTGCAGGCTGAGTTCACGTCCATAACGGGCGCCTCGATACCGAGTTCCCTGGCTATGCGGGCAGCTTCTACTGGTGTCTGTGTATCCGAAGCAGATGATCCGGCGAGCATCAGGCCGATTTGGGAAGGCTCAATCCCGGCACGCTTAAGTGCCATCTCCCCTGCCAGTTTCCCGGTTTCCGCAAGCGAAATCTCGGCAGCCTCGTTCGCTGCCCTCAGATCGCTGTTACGTGTTTCGCGGATGTAGTCCAGAGGCAGCGCTGTCCTGCGTGAGGTTATGCCTACTCTCTCCATTATCCAGTCATGGCTGGTGCCGATATCCAGCTCTTCAAGAAATTTATTCGTGATCTCGTTTTCGGGATGGTAGTGTCCAATGCCGTGAATGTAGAAAACCATGCTCACTCGCAAAGCGCTTACTTGATTATGCCCAGCCTGATTGCCTTAACCGCGGCCTCAGTTCGATTGTTGCAGCCTAATTTCCCAAAGATGTTGCGCAGATGAGAGCCAATAGTGGGTTTTCTGATACTTAATCTCCTAGCGATATTCTCGTTATTCATGCCCTCGGCAACGAGACTGAGCACCTGCAATTCCCGCGTTGATAATTGCTCAGCCAGAGAAAAATCGTATGTGCGGGTATGCGCTGGGCCGGGCCTCAGATTACTACGAAGCTGGAACTCCACAACTCGAGATGCTTCCATTATTCCTCCAGCAACTTCCGCCGGCGCCGAATCAGGCGGCGAGCTTTTTGACCTCGGCCACGGCGGCCTCGAGAGCAGTCTTGCGACTTTCCGGACTGATTCCAAGCCCTTCTGCCCGGATGATCGTAATATCCGTGATACCCACAAAGCAGAACATACCCTTGAGGTAACTCTCCTGGTGGTCCAGGAAAGCGGTGGGATGACCCTCGCTATAGAAACCACCACGTGAAGAGGCAATGATCACCCGTTTGCCCTTCACCAGACCTTCCACGCCGTTCTCCGTGTAACGGAAGGTTTTGCCGGCCACACCCAGGCGGTCAAGCCAGGCCTTTAGCTGTGAAGGCAGGGAGAAGTTATACATCGGGGCGCCGATGACGATGGCATCCGCCGCCAGAAAGTCATCAAGCATCTTCGCATTTCTCTCAGTATCCAGCTTCGTCGCCTCATCCTGGGGCTGCGAGCCACCAAACGCCATGAACTCGCCGAGGGTGAGATGCCCGGCCGGCTCGGCGGCCAGGTCATAGTAAGTGACTTCCGAAGAAGGATCAGTCTTAGTCAGCGTCGCAACAATTGCGGCCGAGAGTTCCCGGCTCGCAGAGTGATCACCGAAGATGCTGGAATCGACATGCAGTAGTTTCATTGCAAACCTCTTAACTCAGATGTGTCCGGGCGTACGGAACCGTGCATCCAGGCTGAACTGGCCTGCGCCCGATACGACGATTTGCAGCAACCCGCCGGTAATCGCCAGATTCTTGAAAAAGTGAACCATCTGGTTTTCGTCGGCGAAATCGTTGTGAAAGAAGACCGCGGCGGCGACAACAAAAAACGCCAATACAGCAGCCGCCAGACGCGCGTGAAATCCGAACATCAGCAAGGCGCCGGCGCCGATCTCGACCACAAGCGTAATGGCGTAGGCCAGGGTTGGCAGTGGCAAACCGGCCGATGCGATGTAGGCAATGGTAGCCTCGGCGGTGCCGAGTTTTGACAAGCCGGCACTGAGAAACAGTCCGGCAAGAAGTACGCGGCCGACGGCCGTGATTGATGCGTCACGCATGGTTTTGTAGCTCCGTAACTGATCGTGCAAATATCAGCCTATAGCTTCATTATCAGCTACACTAGACGCGAAAAATGGCTTTCAGAGTTGCATAAATAGGAACGCTATGAATCTCGAGGATCTTCGAACTTTCGTTGAGGTCGCGGATACCGGCGGCGTCGCCTCGGCTGCCCGCCGCCTTGGGCTGTCCAAGTCGATTGTCAGCCGACGACTGACCCGGCTGGAAGACGCATTCGGCACCCAACTGCTGTTCCGGACCACGCGGGGTTCGGCCCTCACCGAGGCCGGGGCGACCTTGCGTGAGCACGCGATACGCGTCGTAGCAGAACTCGATAGCTGCCAGGAAACCCTGTCGCCTGATGGCGAGGTGCGCGGCTCGCTGCGCATTGCCGCACCCCAATCTTTCGGGACAACCAAACTTGCACCCGTCTTCGCCGAGCTGGCGCGCCGCCACCCCTCGCTACATCTGGATACTTCCTACACCGATCGCTTCGTCGATCTCGTCGGGGAGGGTTTCGACTGCGCGGTGAGACTCGGCTTCATGCCCGATTCGAGTCTCATAGCCCGACGCATCTGCACATTCCGGGGTCAACTCGTTGCCAGCCCGGTCTACCTTGCCACCCACGGCACGCCGGCTACACCCGATGCCCTGGCCAGTCATATGGCAGTGATGCCGAAGGGGGCTGTCTGGCCGATGATCGACCAGGGGAAACGCATCACCGTGCATCCACACGGACGTTTTACTGCCGACAACGGAGAAGCCCTGCTGGCTGCCGCCCTGGCCGGTGTGGGCATTGCCGCCCTACCGGACTTCCTGATTGAAGCCCACATAGAAGCGGGTGGACTTGTGCCTTTATTGTCCGGCTACTCACCCCCGGAAGCCGGCATGTTCGTCGTACGCCCGCCGGGTGCGTTTCCTTCCCGCAAGGTACGGGTCCTGGTTGACATTCTTACCGAGTTTTTCGGTGAGTCACGCTGAATCAAAGCGCAAGCCCGTCAAACAACGTGGCCACCGTACCTTCGATGTAAGCACGCAGTTTCTCCGGATCCTCCAGGATTGGTTTCATCCGCGGAGCCAGCGGACCCGGATCGACCATCATGCGGGCTACCCCCATAACCATTCCGTGCAGGCTGTCGAACGGAACCTCGCGGATCAGCTGAAGTTCACGGGCCTCCTCGTAAGCCTGCTCAACCCGGTTCAGATATGGGCCCAGGAAATGCTCGTACAGCCATTGGCACCGTTCATCATCCGTGGAATCTTTTAACAGCACGCCGGCGGGTTCGGGATTACTCGCTACTAACGTCAAGACAGCCGTGATGTTCTTGCGCAATGCGGCAATAAGATCCTCTGGCTCTCTGGAACCGTCCAGAATCTGGCTGAGCTGACGGACCAGAGGCGCCATTTCGGACTCTACGGCAGCACGCCAAAGCGCATCCTTGGTGCCAAAGTGGTGGCGGAACAGTGTGTAGTTGACCCCCGCATCTGCCGCCAGCATCCGCAGTGATGCGCCTTCATACCCCTCCCTCGCAAACATCCTGAATACCTGTCGCAACAACTGCTCCGGTGCGACTTGCAGGTCTTTGGCCGGGCGCCCCCGAGCCCGTGGCTTGCCGGTATTCATATTTTCATCAACTGTTGAATTAAATATTCCATTGTGCTAATAAATTATACAGTTGTTGAAAATTAAAGGAACCTGGACGGGTGCGTATCAAAGGGCACACCACGGGGGAAACGCAGTGCATAGGAGGGGACATGAGAGACAGAAATTACATTCTCGGACTGCTCGGGTCTGTGTTACTGACAGCAGCCGCGGGATATTCAACCGACAGTCATGCTTACAGCTTCAGCTTCAACCTCGCAGGCGAGGAAGTCAGCGGTGTACTGAATACCTCGATTACATTGGGCGCAGCCTGGCGCATGGAGGAGCGGTCGGATGATCTGGTCGGCAAGACCAACATCAACCCGGATATTTGCGGCCGCACGCCGGATGGCGGCATCCTCTACCAGTCTTGTCAGGGCATGTACCGGGACCAGGTTTTTGTGTCGGAACGACTCGTCTCTGGTCCTGGCCAGTTCAGCACCAATGCCGATGACGGCAACCTTAATTACGACAAGTACGACATGGTGCAGGCGCCGCTCAAGATCACCGAAGACCTCACGCTGTCCTTCGGCGATTTCGGCCTGTTCGCACGCGCCCTGTTCTTCCACGATTTCGTCAACAACGATTTCGAGGAATTTCATCCCAACCGCATCACCAGGGATAATCTGCATGAGGTCGGTTATGTCTCAACCCTGGGCGATGAGCTTCTGTTTCCGGGGCTGCCGGTCGGGTTACCGATCAACTTTTCCACCTTCTCACTGTTCACAGCGCGCACTGACTCGCAGCCATGTCCGCCGGAACGCAACCCCACAGGAGGGCCCTGCGGCATCGTCTACGGCAAAGGTGGCGTGGTGAAAAACCAGCGCAGGGACAAGGAGACACTGAAACAGATCGGTCAGGACCTGCAGGTGTTGGACCTGAACTTCTACGGCGAGCTGCCCCTGCCGGTCGGCGGCCGTTCGCTGGATTTTCGCATCGGTCGCCAAACCATCAACTGGGGCGAGTCCACGGTCCTGGTCTTCGATTCCCTCAATCAGGCCAACCCCGCCAACGCCAACAACCTGTTCCGGGTAGGCATGGTGCTGGAAGAAGTATTCACGCCGGTCAACATGATCTCGCTGAATACTTCACTTACCAGTTCCTTGTCACTGTCCGGCTTTTATCAGCTTGAATGGCGGCCGACAGAATTACCGGCGCCAGGTTCGTTTTTCTCGCCGATTGACATCGGAACCAACAATGCCGTGCGTACCCTGAACCTGGGCTTCGGCTCCAATGCAGAGGACCCGGATCGTGTTGGAAACCTGCTCGACAACCCGTTTTCCGCCTTGACCAATACCACGGCATCTGCAATACGCATGCCGGATAACGAGGCGAAGGATTCCGGCCAATACGGCATCCAGCTGCGCTATTACGCCGACAACATCAACAACGGCACGGAGTTCGGCTTCTATTTCATGAATTACCACGCGCGTACGCCGTTCGTAAGTGTGTATTCGGTCCCTGAGGGCTGCGCCAAACATACCACCAACACCGTGGAATTCCTTACGGCATGTCCCGATATACCGTTTGTTCATGCCGTGCTCAGCCCCAATGACCCGAACGGCGCAACCAGCGATGCAGTGAGGTTTGATGAATTCAGGGTGCAGTTGGAATACCCCGAAGACATCCAGATGTGGGGTTTGAGCTTCAACACCACCTTTGGAGACATCGCCCTGCAGGGCGAGGTGGCTTACCGCCCCGACGCACCGCTGCAGGTGGATATAGAGGATCTCGCCCTGGCGGGTTTCGGACCGACCACTACCAACTGCCATCTTCCCGAGGCTGGTTGTGCCGGCTCGACTGTTGGCTTCGGTGTCGACCCCAATGGCAATACTATTACCTATCTTTCGAGTGACCACGTTGTTGATGCCAACGGGACTCCCGGCAGCTTCAATGACACCTACGACCTCTTCGCCGGTCATCTGGCCGGCTCCGGGCGTCACTTCCCGAACTTCATCATTCCCTACCGCGGCGGTGTGCTCGGCACCAATCCGGGCAATTCCTATATCCGCGGCTGGGAGTACTTCGACACCTACCAGTTCAACCTTGGCGGCACCTACATCATGGGCGCCACCCATCCACTGTCGAAACTGATAAAAACCGACCAGATCATTCTGCTGTTTGAAACCGGCGCCACCTGGGTGCCGGACATCCCGGCCCTGGACGTGCTTCAACTGGAGGCTCCCGGTACCTTCCTGCACGCTTCGGCCGGTGCGGACGGCTCCGGCGCCGACCGCTCACGTCAGGCATGCTCGACCAACCAGGCCTGCTCTTTCGGGCCGGACGGTTTGCGCTTCAATCCTCATCAGGAAGATCTCGATCTGTTCCCGGACGAATGGTCAGCCGGTTACGTCATCCTGGCCCTGATTCGCTACGAGTCGGTAATGCCCGGTATCAGCCTGCAACCGATCATTTTGCTCAAACATGACGTGGAAGGCACTTCACCCGGCCTGGCCTCCAATTTTGTCGAGGGCCGCAAGATCGGCGATCTCGGATTGGAAGTCCGCTACAAGTCCAACCTGTCGTTCAACTTTGGTTACCAGTTCTTCACTGACGGCGGCAAAGCCAACCTCCTGGCTGACCGCGATAACGCCCGTTTCTTCGTGAAGTACCAGTTCTGATATGGAGACTCCCATGCACAAGTTTATGAGCATTTCCTTGGCCGCAATGGCCTGCCTTGCCGCATACCCGGTCATAGCCAAGGTATCGCCCGAGGAGGCGGCCAGGCTGGGGACTGAATTGACCCCGGTGGGTGCGGAAAAGGCCGGCAACGAAGACGGTAGCATTCCGGAATGGACGCCGGCGCCGCAGAAAGGCGAGTTGTCAGGCGCATATCCCTCGGACCCGGTGATTGATGCAGAAAAGCCGCTGTTCACCATTACCAAGGCGAACATGGCCGAATACGAGGCCATGCTCAGCGAGGGGCACAAGTATCTGCTGCAGAACTACGACAGCTACAAGATGAACGTCTACCCGAGCCATCGCTCGGTATCGTTTCCGGACTTTATCTACGAGTGGACCAAATGGAATGCGACCAACTGCGATCTGTTGGACGTAGACACTCCCGATAACTGCAAGATCGGCTTCACTTATCCCATCCCGCAATCCGGCGCCGAGGTGATCTGGAATCACAGGGTACGCTACCGGGGCTCGGATGTACGCCGTTACAACAACCAGATGATCGTGCAGCGCGATGGCCAGTTCCAGCTCACCAAGATCATCGAGGAAGCCAAGCTCTACTACGCTGTGGCCCCAGACAAGAACCCCATGCCGTTACTGAAAGGGGATGGCCTCTTCCTCAAGTATTTCTCTCAAACCGTCGAGCCTCCGCGCATGGCCGGCTTGATGCTCCTTGCGCATGAGCGCTCCGGCGCCGGTCCCGAGGGGCGTCAGGCCTGGTTGTATTCCCCGGCGATCAAGCGCCTGCGGCGTGCACCGACGGTCTGCTGCGACAACCCCTACGAGGGCACCGACGGCCACCAGTTTTACGACCAGGTGGACATGTTCAACGGCGTACTCGAACGCTACACCTGGAAGCTGCTCGGCAAGCGCGAAATGATCGTGCCCTACAACTCCAACAGGATTGCAGGCGACAGCGTCAAGTTTGCCGACCTAGCTGCGCCGGGACACCTCAACCAGGACCTTCCACGCTACGAGAAACACCGTGTCTGGGTGGTCGAGGCCAGCATCCGCGAGGGGACCAATCATATCTTTCATAAGCGCGTTTTCTACGTGGATGAAGATAGTTGGTATCCGCAGGCGGTTGACAACTATGACGCACGCGGCGGGCTGATGCAGATGCAGGAGGGCCATACTGTTTTCGTCTCGAACATACAGACGGCGTTAGGTACGCCCGAGGTTATCTACCACTTCAATTCAGGCCGATATTTCATTACCGCGATGGCCAACGAAGACAAACCAAACGATTGGTCTGTCAAATTCGACGACGCGGACTTTGAGCCGAATGCCATCCAGAAGCGGGCGCTCAAGTAACCGTATCAGCCATATCATTTTGCACCAACCTGTCGTTCAACTTTGGTTACCAGTTCTTCACTGACGGCGGCAAAGCCAACCTCCTGGCTGACCGCGATAACGCCCGTTTCTTCGTGAAGTACCAGTTCTGATATGGAGACTCCCATGCACAAGTTTATGAGCATTTCCTTGGCCGCAATGGCCTGCCTTGCCGCATACCCGGTCATAGCCAAGGTATCGCCCGAGGAGGCGGCCAGGCTGGGGACTGAATTGACCCCGGTGGGTGCGGAAAAGGCCGGCAACGAAGACGGTAGCATTCCGGAATGGACGCCGGCGCCGCAGAAAGGCGAGTTGTCAGGCGCATATCCCTCGGACCCGGTGATTGATGCAGAAAAGCCGCTGTTCACCATTACCAAGGCGAACATGGCCGAATACGAGGCCATGCTCAGCGAGGGGCACAAGTATCTGCTGCAGAACTACGACAGCTACAAGATGAACGTCTACCCGAGCCATCGCTCGGTATCGTTTCCGGACTTTATCTACGAGTGGACCAAATGGAATGCGACCAACTGCGATCTGTTGGACGTAGACACTCCCGATAACTGCAAGATCGGCTTCACTTATCCCATCCCGCAATCCGGCGCCGAGGTGATCTGGAATCACAGGGTACGCTACCGGGGCTCGGATGTACGCCGTTACAACAACCAGATGATCGTGCAGCGCGATGGCCAGTTCCAGCTCACCAAGATCATCGAGGAATTGAAAAACTATTATGCGCTGCCGCCGGAACAGGACCCAGTACCCCTGCTGGAAGACAGCGCACTGTTCTTCAAATATTTCTCACAGACCATCGAGCCACCGCGTATGGCAGGGCTTATGCTGCTGGTGCATGAACGCGCAGGCACCCGTGCAGCTGGCCGCCAGGCCTGGTTGTATTCCCCGGCGATCAAACGGCTGCGGCGCGCGCCCAATGTGTGCTGCGACAACCCCTATGAGGGCTCCGACGGCCATCAGTTCTACGACCAGGTGGACATGTTCAACGGCGTGCTCGAACGCTACACCTGGAAGCTGCTCGGCAAGCGCGAAATGATCGTGCCCTACAACTCCAACAAGATTTCCGGTGACAGCGTCAAGTTCGCCGATATGGCGGCACCCGGGCACATCAATCAGGATCTGCCGCGTTACGAGAAACACCGTGTCTGGGTGGTCGAGGCCAGCATCCGCGAAGGCACCAACCACACCTTTCACCGGCGCGTTTTCTATATGGACGAGGACGCCTGGTACCCGCCCGTTGTGGACAACTACGACGCGCGCGGCGGGCTGATGCAGATGCAGGAAGGACACACCATCTATCTTTCCAATATTCAGTCGGCCATAGGCGTGCCCGAGGTCATTTATCACTTCAATTCCGGCCGTTACTTCCTCACTTCAATGGCCAACGAGGACAAGCCGAACGATTACTCAGTCACCTTCGACGATGTGGACTTTGAACCGAATGCCATCCAGAAGCGGGCGCTCAAGTAGCCACATCAGCCCTATCATTTGCAAAGGAGTCTATTAGACATGAAAGAAGCCGTTATCGTATCCACTGCCCGCACCCCTATAGGCAAGGCCTTCAAGGGTGCTTTCAACAACACCAAATCACCGACCCTGATGGGCCATGCTATCTCGCATGCGGTATCGCGTGCCGGCGTCGATGGCTCCGAGGTAGATGACGTCATCGTCGGTTCGTCGCTCAATGCCGGCAGCGCCAGCCTCAACCTCGGCCGCCTGGCCGCACTGGCCGCGGGCCTGCCCAGCACTGTCTCGGGCCAGACCATGGACCGCCAGTGTTCCTCGGGATTGATGGCGGTTGCTACGGCCGCCAAGCAGATCATCGTGGACGGCATGCAGGTGGTCGTGGCGGGCGGTCAAGAGAATATTTCCGAAATCCAGTTGAAGTACGCCGAGTGGGTAGGCAAGAGTGTGGACCCCAACGTGGTCGCCCGGGCTGAGCACGCCTATATGCCCATGCTGCATACTGCTGAGCATGTATCCAGAACTTACGGCATCCAGCGTGAGGCCCAGGATGAGTACGCCCTGAGTTCCCAGCAGCGCACGGCTGCCGCGCAGCAAGCCGGCCGTTTCGATGACGAAATTGTTCCCCTGGCCACAACCAAAGCCATAATGGACCGCGAAACCAAGGCGGTCACCTACGAAGAAGTCACCCTGAAGCACGATGAGGGCAACCGCGCTTCCACCACTCTGGCGGATCTGCAGAAACTGGACCCGGTGGTGGAAGGCGGGGTGATTACCGCCGGCAATGCAAGCCAGCTCTCCGACGGCGCATCTGCCTGCGTGGTGATGGACGCCAAGCTGGCTGAGCAGCGTGGCCTGAGTCCGCTGGGCATCTACCGCGGCATTGCAGTGGCGGGCTGCGCACCCGAGGAAATGGGCATCGGACCCATCTACGCCGTTCCCAAACTGCTCAAACAGCATGGCCTCACGGTTGACGATATCGGCCTGTGGGAACTCAACGAGGCTTTTGCCTGCCAGGCCCTGTATTGCCGCGACCACCTGGGCATTGATCCGGAAAAGTACAACGTCAACGGCGGCGGCATTTCCATCGGCCATCCTTACGGCATGACCGGTGCACGCCTGGTGGGTCACGCCCTGATCGAAGGCAAGCGACGCGGCGTCAAATACGCGGTCATCACCATGTGTGTGGGCGGCGGCATGGGTGCGGCGGGTCTGTTTGAGATCGCCTGAGTATCCCGTCCGGCCCCCGGGACAGCTGTATACCGGCTTGTTCCGGGGGCTTTTCCATCTCGCGGCAACGGTATTTGCCCATGGAAGGACCAAAGCCTAAACTTGGCCGGTAATTTAACGCCTGCTGGTTTCCGGACCTGTGCAACTCGTAAACAGCCCGCCTCACCAGGTACAGCAGGGCCGACTCAAGCAGTGACACCACGAATGGTTTAGCGAAAAAGGCTATCAGGATGGCCCGTCAGGCAAAGAAAAAAATCACATCGGAAAACGCTGGGAGCAGGAAGGCGCCAGCAACCTCAGCCCGCGCTGCAGGGCAGAAAGTGAAACGTGTCCGGCGTGAACAGCAGCGCTCGATCGATACCCGCCGGGCACTGCTGGATGCTGCCCTTATTGAATTTGCGGAAAACGGGTTCGAGAGCACAAGCATGCGCCGAATCGGCCAACGTGCCGGCGTCGATTTCACCCTGATTCCGTATCATTTCAAAAACAAGGATGAACTCTGGCGTGCCGTAGCGATTGACGCTTTCTCTCAGATGACCACGGTATGGGATGAAACCATACGCTCCTCGCCTGATATGTCAGCCGCTGACCGCGTCAAGATGGAAGGCCGTGCCCTGCTGAATTTTACGATCGAACATACAGCGTTCCATCATTTCATGCTGCAGGAAAACCATGGCTCCAGCGAGCGGCTTGCCTGGCTCATCGACAATATTCTGTCACCGATCAGAAAACGCATACTGCCGCAAATCCGTCAGGCTCAGAAAAACGGAGACATGCTGCAAGGCGACCCCAATCTGATTTATTACATGCTGATTGGCATCGCCACCACGCCCTCCTCTCTCAAGGAGGAAATGCACACAACTTTCGGCTTCTCCCTGCAGGATTCCAAAACCGTAGAGAAATACTGGCAACTGATGATCAGCGCCATCTTCCACTGAGCCCATTTAGTCACCCGGGGTCAATCCCATGCGGGGTTGACCCACCCTTGAGCAGCCATGCCGGGCACGCATTGCTCGCATAAAGACAAACTATTTCAAACGCGGCCCGGCAACAGAAACAATAAGTTCACCAACCCATTACAGGGCACTTCCTGGCGAACGGAAAATACATGGCTACCGACTCACCGCAAATCATGATCGACAAGGGGATCGACCGGTTCCTCGCCGATGGCGTGCATTATCGGGACCTGATCAACATCCGCAACGAAATAAGGAACTGGGCAGACTGGCCCCGCGTCTGGAGCGCCTATGCAGCCGAGGCCGAACGCCGTGGCGACGAGGCGATGTCAAAGGACGCCGGGGTGACGGCTGCCGGGGAGTTCTTCCGCGCCTCGCTGTATTACCACTACGCGCAGTACATGTATTTCGAGGATGAGGGCTACAAGGAGAAAATACACCAGGCCAAAACCGACGCCTTCAGGCGTGCTGCACCGCTGCTTGGCCCACCGGTCGAGATCGTCAGCTTCCCCTTCCGCGGCATTGATATCACAGGCTACCTGCGCGTACCCGAGAGCGAGGAAAAGCCGCCGGTCGTCATTCTCATCGGCGGCCTCGACACCACCAAGGAAGACTATCTTTCGGTCAGTGACATATGCGTAAAACGCGGCCTGGCGACGTTTTCCTTCGACGGCCCGGGACAAGGTGAAACGGTCTTCAAGATGCGTTCGATCCCGGATTTCGAGGCCGCGGTCAGCGCCGCGATTGACTATCTCGAAAGCCGCGAGGAAGTGGATACCGGTCGCCTCGGCATAGTGGGACGCAGCATGGGTGGCTACTTTGCGCCGCGGGCCACTTCGGCGGATCGCCGCATCAAGGTGCTCGTGGCCTGGGGTGTCGCCTATGACCTGCTGCCAATGGACGAGCACACCCCGGCCACCCGCGCCGCGCTCACCTTCATTTCTGGCAAGGCCACCCCGACGGAAGCGCAGGAGTACTTTTCTTTCCTGAACCTGAAGGGCCATGCGGAACGCATTAATGTGCCGACGCTGGTGATACACGGCGGCCTGGACCAGGTGACGCCGCTGTACAACGCCGAGAAGCTTATCGCCGACATCAGGAAGGATCTGGTCGAGACCATGATTTTCGGCGACAGCGGCCACTGCTGCCACGACAAGGCGCACATAGTGCGGCCCGCTATCGGAGATTTCCTTGCACGACATATCTGACTGCCTGCGTCCTGACTCACCTGCCCCCTGTATGAGGCAGATGACGTTTCAGGAGAAACAGGGAGGAATTCCAACATGGACATAACCGGCGAAGTACGCATTCCAGCCAGTCGCGAAGCCGTCTGGGCCGCGCTGAACAACCCCGAGATTCTGCACGCCTGCATACCCGGTTGCGAAGAGCTGGAAATGCATTCAGATACTGAAATGACGGCTGTAGCGCTCGTCAAGGTCGGCCCGATTGCCGCCCGTTTCGACGGCGCTGTGACGCTGAGCGAGCTTGACCCGCCCAACGGCTACCGCCTCACCGGCGAAGGCCAGAGCCCTGCCGGGTTTGCCCGCATGAATGCAATAGTCCGGCTGGCGGCAGAGGGCGAGGAAACCATCCTGTCCTACACCGTTGATGCCCAGGTGGGCGGCAAGCTGGCGCAACTGGGGGGCCGGATGATCGACGCCACGGCGAAAACGTTGTCCGCGGCCTTCTTCAAGGAACTGGCAAATCAGCTTGCGCCTGTGCCGGAAACAGCGGCTGCCGGTCAACCGGCGCCTGCTGCCACTACAGCGCCAGGGACTACCGCTCCCCGGCGTGTTGTGCGCGCCCCCGCACGCCCGGCCGGCGCCGGTGGCGGCCGGGGGATCGCCTGGGCCGCACTGGGCATCGCCTGCGTGGCCCTGGTGCTGGCCTGGCGCGCTTTCGTGGAATCGACTGCCGAAGCCGGCGCCGGATTACTCGGCGGCACGTCGGCAGACTTCAATAGCGCGGTGCTGCTGCTTGTTGTCCTCGCCATCGGTTATCTGCTCGGCCGTCAGCGGGCATCGAACTGACGCCCGGTATTACGCACCAACAGACGTCAGGAGCCAGCCATGTCAGCCCCCTTTGGAGCCACATCAACCACGGACGAAGTCCTTTCCGGCATTGATCTCGGCGGCAAGCGCGTTCTCGTTACGGGCATATCCGCCGGCCTCGGTCGGGAAACTGCCCGTGCGCTGGTCGCCCATGGTGCGCAGGTGGTGGGCACGGCACGCGACCTGGAGAAAGCCGGTGCCGCGAGCACGGAGATAACAAAGTCGGTGAACCAGAAAACCTTCACGCTGGTGGAACTGGACCTCGCCTCACTCGCCAGCGTACGCACCTGCGCCGACCAATTGCTCGCCGCCGGCGAGTCCTTCGACCTTGTCATCGCCAATGCGGGCGTCATGGCCTGCCCCTTCAGCCGGACTGCTGACGGCTTCGAGATGCAGTTCGGAACGAACCATCTGGGTCATTTTGTCCTGATCAACCGCATCGCTCCACTTCTGAAAAATCGTTCCCGGGTCGTCGTATTATCGTCCGCGGCCCACCGGATATCGGACGTCGATCTCGACGACCCGAACTTCCTGACGACTGACTATGATCCGATGCTGGCGTACGGACGCTCAAAAACGGCGAATGCGCTCTTTGCGGCAGAATTCGATCGGCGGCACCGTGCAAGCGGCGTCAGGGCTACTGCGGTGCACCCCGGCATTATCCGGACTGAACTGGTACGCCACATGGAAGACGAACAGACCGAGGCCATGTTCAAGGGAATGAATGCCTGGCGCGCCGCGCAGGGCCTTCCCCCATTTGAGTTCAAATCCATCCCCCAGGGCGCCGCCACATCCATCTGGGCCGGCGTCGTCGCCGATGCGGATCAGGTAGGCGGCCGCTACTGCGAGGATTGCCATGTGGTATCAAGCGATATCGAGGCCAATGCGTTTGGCAGCGGGGTGCGCTCTTATGCTCTTGACCCTGTAAAAGCCGCAGCCTTGTGGGCCAGGAGCGAATCGTTGGTGAATGAACAATTCTGAAATATATGAGTATCTCGCGTAACCATTTGTGGTTCGCCAATCTGGCGGCGCTGCTGGTCCTGGCAGGCTGTGGCGGCGACTCCGGTAACAGCGCCGTACTGCCGCCTGGCCATGGCGGCGCCAGCGGCACAGCGGTCGCGCCGCAACCCGCATCTGGTGAGAACTGCAACGGCATCTATGGCAATCATCCCTTTCCGACAGCCACTTCATTGCAGGGCCTAATGGCTTCGCTGTATCCGGTGGAACTGACCTGCCCACTCAAGGGTGGCGAGCACCTGACCTGGGAAGATGCCATGGGCACGCCGCGCGAAGCCTGTCTGCAAGTCCCCGCGCATGCCTCGGAAGAGTCACCGTTACCACTGATAACCTTACTGGGCGGCTCGATTCTTCCTGGCGATCCACAAACACTCATCATCGGTTTCGACTCTGACTTCCAAACCGCCGACCTCACCGGCGATGCGTCACGTCCGGGCTTCATCCTCCTGATGGTGGAAGGCCGCGACAAGGGGCATCACTACCCCTTCCCGGACGATCATGCCTGGGGTTTTGACAACTGGTACCGCAACTTCGACCGCAATGACCCCGGCATGAACGTCGATGCCGCCACCATCGATCACTTCATAGAAGTTGTGGAATCGCGCGGCATTGTCGATCCGAACCGCCGCTATATGTCCGGCATTTCAAACGGCGCGGCCATGGCCATGCTCTACGCCCTGAACACGCGGGGCATCGCGGCCAGCGCCATCTATTCCAACCCGGACCCTTTCTCGGATGTGGATGACCCCTGCGCCCAGACCCCCTTCGGCAACAACCTGCGGCCGATCATGACCATTCATAACGATTGTGACGTCATAGGCATCTGCACGACCGGCAGTGAGCAGCTCAGCGCCAAGATGAGCCGGTTTCTTCCAAAGGTGGAATACCGCCCCGTCATCGTCAACATCCAGGGGAACGAGATTGATGCCTGCGATGCCCGTTGCGATTACAACAGCGACGGCCCGACAGGCTGGCTGTCCATCGGCACAGCGCGCCACGCGTTGTGGCCGCAGGCGTGGAATGAGGAAATGTTCAGCTTCCTGCGCGAACGCCCACTGTCGCAGTAGGGCGCATACACCCTGAGCCCGTTTCCGACGCCCGATCTAACCCTGTCGCGCTACTACCCTAGCCGAGGTGGTTTCTCAGTCCCATCGAATCGGGCACGAAGTTCACGTTTGAGGATCTTGCCGCTGGCGTTTTTCGGCAGCGCATCAATCAGCACAATGCGCTTCGGTCGCT